>ERZ1032852.102-NODE-102-length-24432-cov-15.854904_pt1 | contig 24432 bp, 21 predicted proteins | sample MGYA00516689_ERZ1032852 | MGnify/ENA primary metagenome ERZ1032852 (study PRJEB33719, sample SAMN04262499) | wastewater metagenome | biome: rural village; feature: composting latrine chamber; material: composting feces with ash | place: El Salvador | collected...
TGTCGACCTCAATCCAGTGTTCGCCCGCAGTAGGGGCGTAGGGTAGTGTGTCGTCGGCTGGCAACGTCAGCTTCATGACTTCCGGAGGGACCTCACCAAACTCAACGGGGACTGCGGCACCCTGACCTGAGGTCACAGCTTCAGCGACTTTCCTGGCAACGCCGTCGGAGTCAAGCACGCCGGTCCCGCTCTTCCCAGGGTCAACCTCGCGTAGCAGCTGACCTTCTCCGTCCACGTTGTGGACTGCTGGGCGTCCGCTCTCTGCTTCGCTTTCTCCTGCGACCTCAACCCACTCCTTGATAGCCGCGACGTCAAGCAGGGGTTCCAGACCTTCAGGGCCGGCAGAAAAGTCAAACCAGGCTGCTTTCTGGTCGGGCTCAGCGGTGGCCAGGACCTTGTCCCCTGCCAGCAGCTCGACATTCTGCGCAAGCCAGTCGTTAGCGGTTGCGGCCGCGCTTTGAGCTTCGGCCAGGGTGGGAGCGTGGTCCGCCACCTGGTACTGCAAAGAAACAGGGCCGGAGTCGGAGCCGGTCAGGCGCTTACTCAGTTCGGAATGCAAGGACTCTGTGTCAACCACCAGAAGCTCTTGCGGCTCCACCTCAACAAACTGGGCGGACGCGGCATCGAACGCTATCGGGACGTAGTCCGCGTCGGTCTGCTGGTAGAGCCCGTTGGCTTCCAGGTAGGCCAGCGCGCCACCGTGCTCGACATCTACGACCGGAGTCACGTGAACCGCGCTAAACAAGCCCGCGGCCCGTCCGGTTAGGCTCCCGTTTCGCTCAAACACCGCGTCGGTGAGGGACTCTGTGTCAACGGATACACCCAGCTGCTCATAGGTCGCTTCAACGACTTCGCCCGTCGGGGTCACCAGCTGCACGGTCTGTGCCAGGAAAGCGTCTTCAAGCAGATCAGAAACTTCTTCCCGACTCTTACCGCCCACTTCAAGGCCACCAACAGTGGTTCCAGGCAACGCGTGAGCTGAAAAGTGACTCATGACAAGTGCCACTGGGACCAAGACTGCCAAAACAGCAGCCGTGACACTGAGTAGTTTGGTGCTAGTGCGTTCCATAAGTTAGGTCCAACTTTGGGAAAAAGTTAGTAGTGACTGACGACCTTATCGCCGATAGAGGCCCAGTCGTAAAGCTGCTTTGCCTGGTCGACGGGCAGGTTTACGCAGCCGTGGGAGCCACCAGCCCCAGCGTCGTATCCGAAGCTTGAACGCCAGTATGCGCCGTGTAGTGCGTAGCCACCATGGAAGTAAAGAACCCAGGGGACATTGGGAGTTTCGTAACGCGAGCCGTCAACGTTGAAGCCACGCATGGTCTGGTTGGGGACCTTCGCGTAAACCGAGTATTGTCCAGTGATTGTTGGCGTCAGGGGCGCACCCGGAACCAGAGGCATCCGGAGCACGGCAGTTGCGCCTTCGTACGCTGTCACGTGGTAGTTCGACAGGTTAATGTCGATCCACTTTTCCCCCGGGGCAGCCATGTACGCCAAGTTTTCCGCGCCGTCAGCGATCACCCGCTGGTCGTAAGAGGGAGCCACTTCCAGGTAGGCGAACTCACCGGAGAACGAGGATCCAGAGTCAAACGCCGCGACTATCGCATCCACTATTGCTTGGACATTCTCAACGCTGCGACCTGGGGTGCCCTCCTTTGGAGTGGCAACCACTGCGCCCGAAGAGTTCACGTTCTGAATGCCGTTCACAACTTCGCGGTTTGACGCCTCAGCGAACGCCGTCACCCATTCACTCACGCCCGCTTCTTCTATCTGGGGCTGGAGTCCGTCCTCTTCTGGGACGAACTTGACCCAGGAGGCGATGACCGCAGGCTCTGCCGTCGCGACGGAACCATCCGCATCGGTCGTCCGCACGTCGAGTGTTAGCCACTGGTTCGCCGAATCCGCGGCTTGCTGAGCGGATTCAGTAGGCAGTTCAGGGGCCAGCTCAACCAGGGAAGCAGAAATCACGGTGTCAGAGAGGTCCGCGGCAGCAGCCAGCAGGGCCTCCTCGATTTCTTCAGTGTTGATGCCCATCCCGACAGCGGATTCCACAACGGTGAACGACGCTGATTCGGCGTCGAAGGCGACCTGTGCGTCGACTGGGTCTAGCTCATCGGAAGACTCGATAGAGGCCGCATAGTCGCCAAGAAGCGCGTAGTTCGCAACCACGACAGGCTCAACCTCCGGGCCACCGAAGATGCCCTTAACGCGTGAGGCGAATCCCTTGTTTGCTTCGAAGACCGCGTCGACGCTCCTGGCGGCGTCTATGAAAACGCCGGCATCTGCAAGGTCAACCTGCGTCGTTTCTCCGTCGGGGCTAACAAGCTCCACGTCCTGGTCTGCAACCAGCGTTTCAATAGTTTCGCGTACTTCCGCGCGCGACTGGCCACCAACGTCATGGCCGGCAAGTGTGGTGCCAGGAAGTGCGTGGTCTCCGTAGTAGAAGAACACACCGGTTGCGCCTGCGACGAGCAGCACGAACAGGGCGACCACACCGGCAATGACCTTTGATCTTGTGGTTGCAAATAGCTGTTTCATCGCCCCCAAGCCTAACGAAGGGCACCCTAGAATGGCAGGGCGCCTAAAGTTAGACGTCTTACATTACACGCTCATGACCGCTGATTCTCATCGCCGGTGTCCAGGAGGGGCGACTCTTGAAGCTTCAAAAAGGGGTAGGCGGACGCGTTCGGGTGCTACCCCCACCCCGTTCGCACGCTCAGGTTCCCCCGTTCCTGGAGCGCCTGAGCGCGTGGCTGCAAGAAGGAGAGACGGGCCAGGAAGTTCTTTGCGTGGCGAACCCAAAAGCGCTGGAAAACGATCTGGACGTGAAAGTGCCCCCTGGCCCACACCTGATCCTCCCCACCTCGGGGAGCTCGGGACACCCTCGCCTAGTCCTCCTGTCGCAGCGGGCTTTGAGGGCTTCGGCAGAAGCGACTAACGCAGTCCTCGCCGGACCGGGCAGCTGGGCACTACTGCTTCCTCTTGCACATATTGCGGGCGTTCAGGTCGCGCTTCGAGCATTGGCTGCTGGAGCGCCTCCACTAGTTCCACCCTCGTGGCCGAAAGCCGACCTGGCTGAGGTGTCAGACCAGATGTTGACCCACGCCGAGTCTTCAGGCCAGCGCCCGTTCTACACCTCCCTAGTCTCAGCCCAACTGGCCCGGCTGGTAGGTGCGAGCGATCAAACACTGGAGGGGTTTCGTGTTCTGGACGCGATCCTGGTCGGAGGGGGACGCATCGACCCTGCATTGCTTGAAACCGCCCGGTCCTTGGGCCTGAAGGTCACCACGACCTACGGGATGACAGAAACGTGCGGTGGTTGCGTCTACAACGGTCTTCCCCTGCCAGGAACGCAGCTAGACGTGGACGCGAACGGTCAAGTGCTAATTTCCTCGTCCTCCCTTATGTACGGCTACCTGAATGAGGGGGCCCAGTGGGCGGAAATCGGAGGAAAAAGGTACTGGGAAACCGGTGACCTGGGACGACTGGGAGAAGACGGGCGCCTCCACATCACTGGGCGCGCCGACCGCGTGATCAAGTCGGGTGGCGAAAAAGTCGACCTAGGCGAAGTTGAAAGGGCGCTCGGAAAGCTCCAGGACGTTCGTGAGGTCGCCTGCATCCCCCTGGAAGACCCTCACTGGGGAAACGCAATCGGGGCATTACTTGTCGCAGAGCCCGGGACGGCTCCCGACCCCGCTTGGATCTACAGCGCTCTAAAGGACTCTCTTGGACCCTCCCACGCCCCTCGCGCAATCGCATTGGTGTCGGAGCTCCCCAGGTCTGCGCTTGGAAAGGTAAGACTTGCTCGCCTTGTCTCGCTAATGGCAGAAGAGATTCAGCAAGGGCGCGCCTGGACAAGGGGTCTGCTCCAGCGAAGTTAGATGGGGGCATGGCTTCCTTACAAGACTGGATCGAAGGTGCACGGATCCGCACGTTGCCCGCAGCGGCTGGCCCCGTGTTGCTGGGCGCGGGAGCGGCTGGCGCAATGGGTGGCTTTTCTTTTGGGAAGTCCCTGCTCGCGCTCATCGTTGCACTGGCCCTGCAGGTGGGTGTCAACTTTGCGAACGACTACTCAGACGGAATAAAAGGGACAGACAAAGCGCGCGTGGGGCCCCAGAGACTGACTGGGAGCGGACTAGCTGAACCCAAGACAGTCCTCAAGGCCGCACTAGTCAGCTTCGCAGTGGCAGCAGTCGCGGGACTAGCACTCACCGCCTGGTCCGGGGTCTGGTGGTTCCTCATCCTGGGTCTGCTTGCGATTGTTGCCGCCTGGTTCTACACGGGAGGCAACTCTCCCTACGGGTACTCCGGCCTTGGAATCTCTGAGCTGAACGTGTTCGTGTTTTTCGGTCTGGTCGCAACGGTCGGTTCAACCTACGCGCAAACCTACTCTGCCCCGTTATGGCTGTGGGTCGCTGCATCCGGCATAGGGTTCTCTTCGATAGCGCTACTAATGATCAACAACACCAGGGACATTGCTGGGGACGAGAAGGCCGGCAAAACCACGGTTGCCGTGCGTCTTGGGGACGCCCGCTCCCGTCAGTTCGTTGTGGCTCTCTTGTTCTGGGCAGCTGCGCTGGCTGGAATCGCGGCTTGGGGCGCTGGGATAGGCGGGTTCTGGTCATTCGTGATCTTCTTGGTCTTCCTGCTTATAGCAGTCCCCGCCGCAGGCCCCGTCTTAGGCGGAGCCAAGGGCAAAGCTCTGCTGGCCCCACTTCGAAATGCGGGACTCTTCACGCTGGCCTACGGCGTCATCCTTGGGACCGTGTTGGCACTCGGATCCCCTGCCGCCCTTTGATCGCCGCCGCCTCTTGGAATCTCGCCCGCGTTAACCTCTATGGTTAAATCATGGCTCGTCTGATTCTTATCCTGCTGGCGGTGGCCCTCACGGTGTTCGCCCTTGCCGACTGGATCACGCGCTCCAAGACTTGGACGCCCGGAAAGGTTAACCGGTGGGTCTGGCTCGCAGTCATCGCCTTTCTACCCATTGTCGGTCCACTGACCTGGATCATTGTCGGCGTGGTGACGCGTGCGGAAGCGAAGCAGCAAAGCCGCCTGCAGCCACCCACGGAAACTTCCCTACCCCCGGATGACAACCCGGACGCGATCACGGACGTCGCGGACCGTATCGCTAGGCGGCAAAAGCGTTCGCGTCCTCAGGGTCCCCCGAAACCCAGCCTGGGGCCTGACTCAGCACCAAAAAACGACCAGGACGAATCAGAGCCCGACCCGGCTAACGGCGAATAGCTGCCTTCGACGAACCGGGGTTCATGTCGCTTGCCTCACCCAGTAGCTTGTGAGCGGGTTCAGAATAAGACCAGCCAACAAGTGTGTTCTCTTCAAAGAGCAGCGACGTGAGTGAGGCCAGTGAACACTCCCTGTTAAGCGGGCTGTGAGACAGTGGTTTCCCTGCCAAGAACCGCTGCATCACAACGATAGGCAGCTGGTGGGAAACAACCAGGGCTTCGTGTCCGCGAGCGCCCTCAAGCGCAGAAGAAACGGCTGCTTCCATCCTGTGCAGGATCTCCTTGTAGGGCTCACCCCACGATGGTTCGTGAAGTCGCGTGTAGTGTTTCCAGTTCTTTGGGTGCGCCAGCATCCACCGGTTCTTGTTCACCTGGACGCCCTCGAAGCAGTTGTCAGCCTCAATCAGGTTCGGGTCACTTTCGATAGGAAGCCCATAGGCCTCTGCCGTGGGCCGAGCAGTCTGTTGGGCGCGTAGCAGAGGCGACGCCACAACGCGAGTGATGTCTCGCTCTTGCCGAACCAGGTAGTCCGCTACGGCCTGTCCCATCTTCAGACCCAGTGGGGTCAGCCCGTAGCCCGGGAGTCGGCCGTAGACCACCCCTTCAGGGTTGTCTACTTCTCCGTGGCGTAGCAGGTGAACAGTCGTCGTTTGCATACCGGATTGTTTCACGCCGCCACCGGCGGGTCCACCTAGATGGCGGCGTGTAGTGCGCGCACGGCTTCCTCGAACTGCGTGTCTTCAACACCGATGATGATCGACAGTTCAGAAGCCCCCTGAGAAATCATGCGGATGTTCACGCCAGCGTTTGCAAGGGCGGTGAAAATCTTCCCGGCGATCCCTGGGCTTTGGATCATGCCCCTACCGACGACGGCCAGCAGGGACATGCCCGGAAGCACAGAGATGGAGTCGGGGTGGCAGTAGATTCGCAGCTCGGCGATTATCTTGTTCAGGTTGAAGCGGATGTCTTCGCTACGCACGATCACCGAAACGGAGTCGATGCCCGAGGGAACGTGCAAGATGGAGACACCGTTTGTTTCGAAAACGGAAACCAACTTGCGCAGGAAGCCGCTTTCCTCGTTCATCAGTGTTTTGTCCAGCGTCACCACAGTGAAGTCGCGCATGCCGGCTATTCCCGTGACGCAGACAAACTGACGGTGAGCGTCGTCGGCGACGATCAGGGTCCCCGCGTCACCTGGCCGCTCGGTGTTGAGAATCTGGATAGGGATTCCTTTTTCACGGACGGGGAAGATCGCTTCTTCGTGAAGCACGGACGCGCCCATGTAGGACAGTTCCCGCAGTTCCTTGTAGGTGACGACTTCGATTGGCCTGGCTTCAGGGACGATCCTGGGGTCCACCTGCAGGAAGCCAGAGACGTCCGTCCAGTTCTCATACAGGTCGGCCCGAACGCCCCTTGCGACGATGGCGCCGGTGACGTCAGAGCCACCTCTTGAGAAGGTGTGAATCTGGCCTTCGTCGTCACTTCCGTAAAAGCCGGGGATGACAGCGGGGTTGCCGTCCGCGAGACGCGCGCGAAGAGCCGCCATCGTTTTCTTGTGGTCATATTCCCCCGACCCGTTGAACTTGATCACGTCGGCCGCATCGACAAACTCGTACCCTAGGTATTCGGCGAGCAGCAGCGCGTTCAGGTATTCACCGCGGCTTGCGACATGCTCCGAGCTGGCTTCCGCGATGCTCTCCTTGATGGCGGAGAGTTCCGCATCCAAGTCGACTTTCAGGCCCAGCTGTTCCTTGATGTCGGTGTAGCGCTCCTTCACCAGTGCGAAGACTTCTCCGGGGTCAATGTTGTGTTCGGCAAGCTGGTGGCACATGAGCAGCAGGTCGGTGACTTTGTGGTCGTCCCCTGCACGTTTGCCGGGGGCCGAGGGGACGACGTACTTGCGTGCGCTCTCACTTTCAATGATCCCCTTGACCGTCTCAAAGTGGGCCGCGTCGGCAAGTGAGCTGCCACCAAACTTGGCGACGATTACGCGGGACATACTGCTCCAATCGGTCTTTGGCCCGAAGTTGAAGCCTTCGAACCTAACGAAAGACTAGTTGCCGCGCGCGAATCAGTAGCGCTGCTGTCGGCACTTGAGCAAGGACATGGCCCCGGGGACGGCGGATCGAGTAACGTTGTGCCGTAAACAAACGCCGCAGGGCTTGCCCTTTGGCCCGGCGAATCTCTAGAAGGTAAGGACACTCCGTGAGCGACGAACACCACAGCGACCACAAAGAGAACATCAATCGGTTGGGACGGCGCGCCGAACGCCACGGTCTGCACATGGAGACCCTTGAGGTCCATGACGAGTCCGATCCGAACTACGGGAAATACACGCTGAAGAACATTCAGACGGGCGCTGGTGTTCACGCCACTGGTCGCGACGGCAACGACGACTGGGCGATGGACGAACGGCAGGTAGAGGAGTACCTGGACTCGCTATCTGACTAAATAGATTTCGTGAGCGAAACCATGCGCTGAACGAAAGCCAGTCCCTGATCGCTTGCTTTCGGGTCTTCGACCCTGAAGTGCACATCGGTTAGTTCGCCTGCCACAACGACCTCTGCCGCGTTGTGCTCGCGGACCCCTCCGGAGCCGATAATCGTGATGCGTCCAGCGCCGAGTTTCCGCAAGCGTGCTAAGCCTGCAGGATCCGCTTTGCCCGAGGATCCGCCGGTGGTGAGCACGGCGTCGTACCCCAGGTCGATCAGTTGTAGCAGGGCCTCTTCCTGGTCGACAATCTCGTCGAACGCCCTGTGGAACACCAGGTAGTGGTGACCCGCAGCGCGTCGCCATTGGCGGGCTGCTTCAAGGTTTATGCGTCTTCCTTGAAGTCCCCCGACCACGAACCCAACCTGCGGGCCTCCCGCAGGCAAAAGTGACACGAAGCGACGGATACTTTGACTTTGTAGCGCAACCTGGTGCGCCGTCAGATTGAAGGAATCCGGATTCTCGCGCACCAAGACGCGGAGCCCGGATGGAGGCGCCACCCGTAGCGCCGCAAGGAACGTCTCCTCACTTGGAGTCAGCCCACCGGTCGACAAGTCGCGGGCAAGCTCTGCTCTATCTGCTCCGCCGTCACGCGCCAGACGCACACCCTTTTCGTCTTCGACACACAGCTCAACAAGGACCGCGGCCCTCCGGGCCTTTTTGCTTGATTCCAAGATGATCCTCCAGGATTGACATGCCCCTGCCCACCCCAAAGACTACTTGAAGAGGCTATGTTTTAAGGGGCAGGGAGCCTCTTCCTTGCGGTGAGCGGGGGTGACTTGGCCGGCCAAAAGCTTCGGGAGAGCATCAAAGAAGCCAAGGCGGGCTCATCGATCTCCTGGCCCCGCTTGATCGCAACGGCACTAGCTGCTGTGACGATGACTCTGGTGTCTGCGCGGCTGACATCCGTCTTCGGTTCGCTGATGCTGACCGCCGTTGTTTCTATCGGATCCGCCCTGGTTGCCGAGTTCTATCGCATCCTCATAAACCTGACGGCTGAGGGCACAAAGAAGGTCATCGCCCCCATAGTCGCTGACGAACACGGCTCTCAAGCGGACAGTCAGCGAGGTGAAGAGGAGCCTAACAAGAAAGAGGATGAGCCGGAGCAGGAGTCATCAACACCTGCAAGACCACACGCGCACTCCGGGCAGTTTGTTCAGTTGGCGTTGGTGTTCGGCGTGGTCTCACTGATCACTGTGGGGATTTCTTACGGGGTGGCAAAGTCCCAGGGTGGGGACATCTACCAGAACACTTTCGAAACCCACCCGACCGAGTCCTTATCTGACACCGAAAAACAGGAACTGGTGGACCAGGCTGTCGCCGCCGTTAAGGAGGCCGTCCCAGACGCAGCTTCTTTCCAAGATCAGCTCAGTTCCCTACAGGAGCAGAATGAGGAACTTCAGAGCGCGCTCACAGATCTGCAAGCTGGGTTTGAGACCCAGCAAGAAACGATGACGACGCTGACCGACCAGGTTGGCGAGCTGGAGCGGGAACTCGAAGAGGTGACGGGCCAGGTTCCACCAGAGACTACGGAAGTGACTGAGTAGCGCCCACTTCCCTGCCTTCGCACCTGACGCTCCCTAGGTGAGGGCCTGGAGCCGATAGGGTTGAAGCACCCCAGAAAAGCATGATCGGAGCACCATGAGCGCAGCTAGCCCCACCTACTCTTTGTCCTCCCTCCAGTGGAAAGTCATGCTGGAGCCTGGAGATACAGAGATCCCGCTTCCTCCAGAACAGGTCCAGACGCTGGTAACTGAAGGGCTCCCCGCAACCGTTCCCGGAAACATCTACGACGCACTACTGGCAGCAGGTTTTATCCCCGACCCGTTCGTCGGCACCAACGAGCATGACCTTCACTGGATCGGCCAGCAGGACTGGACTTGGCGTGCGCAGCTGCCGGAGTTGCCAGAAGCCGAGAACTATGTCCTCTCCGCTGACGGCCTTGACACGATCGCCCAGATTGCGATTGACGGCGAGGTGGTCGGCAACACTGACAACATGCACCGCACCTACACCTTCGACGTGAGTAGCGAAGCTCCTGGCGCAGAAACGATCGAAGTCCGGTTCACGTCCCCTTACCGGCACACGGACCAACTCATCGAAGAGCTTGGAGGTAAGTACCCGGGAGCTTACGACGAGCCCTACAACATGATCCGGAAGATGGCCGCCAACTACGGCTGGGACTGGGGGCCAACAGTGGTTTCCAGTGGTATTTGGCGAGATCTAGCCATCACCGCCTGGGAGGGCGCAAGGATTGACTCCCTACTGGTCGCCCCTAGCGTCGACTGGGAAAAGTCGGACCAGGACACCGTCACCGGCACGCTTCACGTCAAGGGTTCGCTGCTGCTGGCAGGGGACGCGAAACCGGAGGACTACCGAATCGACGTCACCCTGGGAACGAATGAAGAGACACTGTCTTCCACCCAGAAGGACGTGAACCAGGACGGGTTTGAGCTCACCGCGACCCTGCCTAACGCAAGACTCTGGTGGCCCCATACGCTTGGGGAGCAACCACTCTACGAGGCGCGCATCAACCTGGTCGACAAGGCCTCTGGGAAAGTAGTTGAGTCCCGCACCAAGAGGGTCGGTTTCCGCACGGTAGAAATCGTGAACGAACCCGCTGCAACCCCGGAAGCTGCAAAGACGGAGGGCCGTTTCGGATTGGTCGTGAACGGCGTTGACACGTTCGCCACCGGGTGGAACTGGATCCCGAACAGTCCCCTAGTGGACCGCGTGACCGAAGAGGACTACCGCGCCCGACTGCGGGACGTTAAAGACTCCGGTGCCGACTGGGTGCGGGTGTGGGGCGGCGGAATCTTTGAAGATGACCGCTTCTACAACGCCTGTGATGAACTTGGGATCCTTGTTTGGCAGGACTTCCCATTCTCTTGCGCCGCCTACCCTGAAACGCCTGAGTTTGAAGCGCAGGTGCGCGCCGAAGCGGAAGACAACGTCGAACGCATCATGAGCCACCCCAGCCTTGGCATCTGGAACGGCAACAATGAGAACTTCCTGGGGTATGAGTCCTGGGGTTGGGAAGAAGAACTGCAAGGCGCAGGCTGGGGCGGCAAGTACTACCTAGAGACGCTACCCAGCGTCATCACAGAGCTGAACCCGACCACACCCTACTGGCCCGGCAGCCCCTATTCAGGCGTCCCTGGTCAGCTCGACAACGACCCGAACTACGGGACAAACCATTCGTGGGAGGTCTGGAACCGCAAGGACTACAGCCACTACCTGGACACCGACCCGACGTTCATGGCTGAGTTCGGTTGGCAGGCCCCACCTGCTTGGACGACCCTGGTGGACTCCCTTGGGGTCGACCCGTCGTCAAGCGAGTTGGACTTGGGGAGCCCAGAGGTTTTGAACCACCAGAAGGCAATAGGTGGGATGCAAAACCTGGAACGCGGGATCACCGAGCACTTTGGGTCAAAGGGGATGGAATCCACTGCAGCGTGGCACTACCTCTCCCAGATCGTCCAGGCACGCGCCATCGCTACCGGTGTTGGCCATTGGCGAACCTTGTGGCCCCGTTGCCAGGGCGCTTTCATCTGGCAGATCAACGACTGCTGGCCGGTCATCTCGTGGGCAGGGGTGGATGTTGAAGGCAGACGCAAACCCGTCTGGTACGCGGCAAAGCAGGCGTTCCAGAAGCACCTGCTAGACCTGAAGCCTGTCGACGGTAAGCTCCACGCGTTCCTAGTGAACCAGGAGGACGAACCTTGGGAAACAGAACTCACGCAGTGGGTCTTCTCTTCTTTGGGCGAGGTCGTTACGGAGTCTTCGAAGTCTCTGGTGGTTGAGCCGGGGACGGCGAAGCGCGTCCCGCTCACCGTCACGATTGGGTCTCCGAAGCGAGAAATGCTGATCGTCGAAGCCGAAGATCAGCGGGTTGTCCACCTGGAAGTCCCCGACTACGAGTTCGACTACCCGGTTCCCGGCTACAGCGCGGTCCTTAGGGAAGGCGACGATTGGGACTCGTTCGAACTCACCGTCACGGCCGGGACGCTGCTGCGAGAGCTTCTCCTGCAAATCGACCGCGTGCATCCGGCACTAGAAGCCGACATGAACCCGGTTGACCTGGTCCCAGGGGAAGAGTACGCATGGCGTATCTCATTCCGCGAAGGCGCTTCCGAGCAGGACCGGGCTGACGCTATCGCTGCACTGAAGGCGGAGACCTGGGGCTTCCCGGTGCTCGCTTCGATCGGTTCCGTGCTGGGCGAAGGCTAGGAACCCAGCCGGGTAGAGAAACGACAGAAAAGGCAGAGACCTCAGGTCTCTGCCTTTTCTTCGTGGACGCCGCTACTTCTTGTTACGACGCTGGTGGCGGGTTTTGCGCAGCATCTTGCGGTGCTTCTTCTTAGACATCCGCTTGCGGCGCTTTTTCACTACTGAACCCAATGGGGAGACCTCCCTCCAACGTCTTTAGTGCCTTCCGCAGGGCGGAAGGAGAACTTCAACGGTTCACTCTATACCGCGGCCCGTTCACCGAAAGCCGCCTAAGCGGTAAAGGCGAGACAAAACACAGGGCACCCTAATAAAGGACTTCGCCGACAAAGGGCGCTCAGCTGCCAGAACGCTGTTCTTTTTCTGCAGGCCAGGACGCATCCAAGAGCGTTTCTAACGCATTTTGGGGGACACGGAAGCTCTTGCCAACCCGGATGGCGGGAAGTTCACCAGAGTGGATCAAGCGGTAGACAGTCATTTTCGAGACACGCATTAGCTCCGCGACCTCGGCGACTGTCATAAGCTTGGGCACTGGCTGAGCATTCACTGGGCGCACCTATCTGGCCTAAACAATGGACAAGTCGTTGGGGCTGGTTGGCGGTGATCCGCGGCCAGACCCTAGACTGATCTTAGCCCATAAGGTTGCCGCCTTCGGGTCGGTATCGTGAGGGGAAAGTCCTTTGAATTCTTCGCAGCGCCCAAAGTCGTGGCGCAGCGGCGGGCCCAGGGCGGCAGCGGCAGGGCGCGCTGCGCGGGCGGCATCGAAACGCAACCAGCGCGCCCGTGCCAGACGATCGCCGGAAGCAAAAGCACGCCAGGCAAGGGCCCGCGAGCGCAGCGCAGCGTCCTCATTCGCTGAATCAGAACCCCTCACCCCTTCCCATCGCGGTATCTACCCGGGGCACATGACAGCGCGGATGACTCGCAGGCTTGGGCCACTAAAGACGCTCAACGCCTGGTTTTCCGCTGTGGCGTTCCGTTATCCGGCGCGACTTACGATGGGGATTTTCCTGCTCCTGATCACTTTGACCACAGGGGCTCTGCTTCTACCCGCCTCGTCCGCGGCTGGGAAGAGCACCACTTTGATCGACGCTTTTTTCACCGCAGTCTCATCTGTTTGCGTGACGGGATTGAGCGTGGTCGACACAGCCACTCACTGGTCAACCTTCGGGCAGATCATCTTGGCCCTCGCGATAACGCTTGGAGGCCTAGGTGTGATGACCATGGCCTCTCTCTTAGCTCTGGTTGTTTCACGCCGCTTGGGGGTAACCCAGCGGATGCTTTCCGTAGAGGACACACGCGGGCGGATTTCGGATGCGGGCACTCTGGTGATTGGCGTGCTCGTGACGACCGCGGCTGTGGAAGCGATGCTGTTCGTGTTGATCCTGCCTGCGTTCTTAAAACAGGGTCACACTTTCTGGGGTGCTACGTGGGACGCCCTCTTCACCGCTATCTCTGTCTTCAACAACGCTGGTTTCATCAACCTGCCCGAAGGTCTCTCGCCCTACATCGGGAACTGGGGTGTCCTCATCCCTCTGATGCTTGCTGCCTTCATTGGCGCCATCGGTTTCCCCGTGATTACGGATCTGCGACGCAACTGGCGCACCCCGAAGCGTTGGTCCCTCCACACAAAGCTGACGCTTACCACCTATCTTGGGCTGGCGGCGCTGTCGGGGGTAGTGGTCGCAGTGCTCGAATGGAACAACCCCGGCACGTTCGGGCCCCTCACAACCTCAGAGAAGCTCCTTAACTCTGTTGTGGAAGCAATAAATCCCCGTTCGCTTGGGGTGAGCGTGGTTGACGTCGGCAACATGACCTCGGCCTCCTGGCTGGTGACTGACATTTCGATGTTCATTGGGGGCGGCTCCGGTTCCCACGCGGGCGGCATCAAGGTGACGACGTTCGCGGTCGTCCTGATGGCCGCCTGGGCGGAGGCAAGGGGCCTGCGGGACGTTGAAGCGTTCCATCGCCGCGTGCCTCACGAAACGTTGCGCCAAGCCGTGTCAGTGTTGCTTGCCGCGGTCATCCTGGTATTGACGATCACTGCCGCGCTGCTGGTGATGACGCCCTTCAGCATGGACCGCATCTTGTTCGAAGTGATCTCTGCTTTTGGCACGGTGGGACTGTCAACGGGGATCACGCCTCTGCTGCCAGCTGCGGCGAAAACACTACTGGGATTCTTGATGATTGCGGGGCGAGTCGGCCCAATGACGCTGGCTACAGCCCTGGCGCTGCGCCAAGAGAAGAGCCTGATCCGCTACCCAGAAGAACGCCCAATAGTGGGTTAAGCGCACGTGCGTGGTAGCAGGGACTAGGAGCAAGGAGGAGAGATGTCCGAACGGAAGAAAGCACACGGCACACTGGTCGTTGGCATGGGGCGTTTTGGCTCGGCAGTCGCACTCACACTGGAACGCCTGGGCTTTGAAGTGCTTGCGATGGAGAAGAGTCACTCACGCGTCCAGCACTACAGCGGGGCGCTCCCGCTGGTGCAAGGGGACGCGACTGACGCCGAGGCCTTAGAGCAGGTTGGAGCCTCTGATTTCGCATCCGCCGTGGTAGGGGTTGGCAGCTCTCTTGAGTCCTCCGTTCTGGTAACAGCGAACCTCGCTGACCTGGGGGTCGAATCCATTTGGGCGAAAGCGACCTCGCGGGAACACGGGCGGATCTTGCGCCGCATCGGAGCGCACCACGTTGTCTACCCGGAATATGATGCGGGGCTCCGCACAGCGCACCTGGTTGGTGGCGAACTGCTTGACTACATTGAGCTGGACCAATCCGAGTTCGTCGTTGCAAAGATGCGGCCCCCGAAAGAACTAATAGGGTTCACGTTGGAGGAAGCAAGGCCCATGTCGCGCTACGGCGTGAAGGTTATCGGCACCCTGCACCCAGGACGCCCTTTCAGGTACTCACACAAGGACACTCGCATCGACGAGGACGATATTCTCATTGTTTCCGGCACCTCGCCCGCTGTCATCGCTTTCTCCGAACGGCCGCACTGAACGAGCCTGTCGGAGACGCTCGGTACGCTTCAAGCATGGCGAAAACAAAGAGCGCGTTCTTTTGCTCCGAATGCGGGTGGGAGTCCCCGAAGTGGCTGGGGCAATGCAAGGCGTGTTCCACCTGGGGGACAATGGAAGAGGCCCCTTCGACGCCAAAATCGGGAGGCGCTTCGCTCCCTGCTCCGCGGTCACCGGCAGTTCGCATGGACCAGGTGGAACCGGAAAACTTCCCTGTCCGTCCCACTGGAATCAGTGAGTTTGACCGGGTCCTGGGCGGGGGGCTGGTGCCCGGGTCGGTGGTGCTCCTTGCGGGTGAGCCCGGGGTAGGTAAATCGACACTTCTGTTGGACGTCGCCGCCCGGATCTCGCGGGCAGCCCAGGGACGCGGCGAAGGCCCTGTCCTTTACGTGACGGGGGAAGAGTCCGTGTCGCAGGTCGGGCGCCGTGCGAAGCGGATCGGCGCGCTCTCTCCGCACTTGATGTTAGCTGCCGAGACCGACATCGACAACGCTCTTTGGCACGTTGAATCTTCAAAGCCGTCACTGGTCGTGCTCGACTCCGTCCAAACCCTGACTTCCAGCAACGTCGACAGCGGACCGGGATCCGCCCCGCAGGTGAAGGCTGTGGCAGGAGCCATCATCCAGGAGGCTAAGAACTCAAACACTCCCACCATCCTTGTCGGTCACGTCACCAAAGACGGCACCATCGCCGGCCCGCGCACTCTAGAACACCTGGTTGACGTTGTCTGCCAGTTTGAAGGGGAACGCCAAACCCCCTTGCGCCTGCTGCGTTCAGCAAAGAATCGCTACGGCTCAACGGATGAGGTGGGCTGCTTCCTGCTAAGCGAAGGCGGGATCGAACAGGTGACTGACCCGTCTGCCCTGTTCACCAGCGGCAGTAACCGGGAGGTCGTGGGCAGCTGCGCCAGCGTGACCCTGGACGGTCACCGTGCTCTCATGACCGAAATCCAGGCGTTAGTCGCCGAAGGGGCTGGTGGCAGCCCCCGCCGAACAACCTCCGGATTGGACTACGCGCGGGTCTCGATGGTTATCGCCGTTCTCCAAGCTCACCTTGGGCTGGACCTTGCGAAACAGGACGTGTACGTCTCTACGGTCGGGGGCGCCAAGACCCTGGAACCCGCGGTGGACCTGGCAGTGGCGCTCGCAATCACTTCAGCCGCACGCAGAAAGGCTCCACTTAGAGGAACGGTCGCGCTCGGTGAGGTCGGGCTCACTTCAGAGGTGAGGCCATGCTCCGGGCTGGACCGCAGACTGAGCGAATCCGCCCGCTTGGGTTGGAAACGCGCCCTTGTCCCCCATGCTCAACTCGCAGATCTCACCGTCCCCGCCGGCATGGACGTGGTTGGAGTGAAGACCCTGGGGGATGCGGTCCGCCACGTCTTAGGCGGAGCACCGTAGCCCCTCAGATATCAGTGCGGGTAGTCTTGGCCGCAGGCACTCAAGGCAAGGTTGTTGGCGAAGGGGAAGGAGCTTCAGTTGGCTGTTGAAAGTCGCGGCCTGCGCAGGGCGCTCCAACTGGTTGCTCCAGGCACTGAGCTCCGCGAAGGGTTGGAACGCATCCAGCGCTCGCACACGGGCGCGCTGATTGTCCTGGGCTACAACCCTGAGGTCGAAGCTATTTGCTCCGGGGGTTTCACAGTTGACGTGGACTTTTCCCCCTCCAGGCTGCGCGAACTCGCGAAGATGGACGGCGCTCTCATCGTCGACACTGATTCATGGAGAATCCTGCGCGCAAACGTTCAGCTTCTTCCGGACCCAACTATCCACACCGATGAATCCGGCATGCGCCACCGGACCGCTCAGCGCACCGCCCGCCAGACCGGGGTTCCGGTGCTCTCACTTTCCGCGTCAATGTCGGTGATTTCAGTCTATGTGGGCGACACGCACCACACGGTTGAAGAACCCGAAGCCCTTCTGGCTCGCGCGAACCAGGCGGTCGACACCCTGGACCGCTACACGCAACGTCTTGACGAAGTCCTTTCTGCCCTCTCCATTTTTGAACTGCGCGACTCCGCTAGCGTCCGCGACGTGGCAACCGTTGTGCAGCGGATGGAGATGATTCGCCGCATCACTGCTGAAATCAACGGCTACCTGGACGAACTCGGCGCAGACGGGCGCCTTCTGACCCTCCAGGTTGACGATCTTTTGAGGGGTGCAGCTTCAGAGCGGGCTCTTATCCTCCGCGACTACATCCGCGACCCGGACGGCCTAGAACAGGCTGAGCTAGCCCTGTCATCCCTTTCTTCGGAGTCCATGCTGGACCTAGCCCAGATTGCTGAAATCATGGGTATCCCCGTGTTCGACCCCGCCGACTTGGACGAACCTATTCAGCCGCGCGGCATCCGCGCTCTCGCCATGGTGCCTAGGCTCCCTTGGCGTTCCATCCAACTCATTTCGGAACGCTGGAGCTCCCTCGCAGAACTCAAGAAACTAACGCCGCAAGACCTTCAGCGTGTTGAAGGTGTGGGTCCCTACCGCGCCCAAATGATCGTGGACCACCTAGGGAAACGAATGACCGCAGCAGAAGAGGCCGGCTGGTAACCCCATAGCTACTGGATGACCAGCGGGGCACTTCCCCGTGCCTCACCCCCAAGCACGCGTGCTTCCAGCTGGTAGGTGCCTTCCCCAAGGACGACTGGCCCTGGGCCGGATTGCCCTGCGTCACACCCCGAATGGGCTTGCCCATCCCAGACCACGGTTGTCGACCAGGGCTGACCAGGTGCCAGCAGGAGCATCTTGTTTTGCATGGCCTCCGAACATGACCCTGGATTCCAAAGCACGTGCTCCTGACCAGTCAGCTGCAGACCAATCTGTGCCTCGCTTATCTTGCAGTCAACGTCCCCCGTGTTTTCCACGGTCATGGAGATGTTGACCCCGGCACCCTCCAGGGCCACGGACTTCTCAGGAACCAGTGTCACCGTCAGCGCGGAAGGCAGGCACTCTTCAATGACCACGGGACGAGGGGTTGTCTGCTCCGCAACCGTCTGCCGACCCGACTGGAACACCTCGCCTATCCAAATGACGGCCTTCACCAGCAGAAAGACTATAAGGGCAAGAATCCCCAGCAAAATCAGGGTGGAGACAATGCGTCTGACCCAAAGGGTCTTCCTCTTCTGCTTTTTCCGGGGCGCGCTCACAGACGAACGCTACCTACTTCCGCTCCCCAACTCACCCTGGCTCGCCGAGAGCCCCGCGGGGGTCCGACTCGGTCTGACCCTGAGACTGACCATCACTGCCGTCCCCAAGGGATGCCCACCGTTCGACCAGTAGTGCGGCCACAGCCGCAAAAGTCGCAGCAACCGCTGCGGCGAGCGCAAGCCAGGCTGCGGCGGTCATGAAGGGCACCCACGACCGCGCGAAAGATGCGATCGCGATGCCCGCCAACATACCGGCGAAGAAGGAGGAAAGGGGGGCGACTGCGCGCGCCAACAGCGCAGTGCGGCCGGCAAGCACCGGTGTCACCCACGTCTGCGAGCGCTTCTTCAGCTTTCGGATGCCAGCGCCAACCAGCAGCAGCCAAAGCCCCAGCAGCAAAAACATGACTGTTAGCCAGGGCGTCATTGAAAGTGGGTGGTGGCTGGTTCTGATCAGGCTGACCTGGAGCACCAAGCCTGTGGCGATCCCAGCTCCGGCAAGGACAGTGAGTAGCCACGTAGCCAGTGGCTTCACGATGTGCTCTTCACCTTCGCTGCGACTCGCCTGTGATCGATGACGGGAATGGTACCCGTTGGTGTTGGACGCATCGTTACCCTGCGCGCTCTTCTTTTCACCGGGACAGTGATCGGCTTCGGCGCTGGAGGCGCGTAGCTTTCATCGTCGATGATGCGCGGAGCCTGAGGGGTCGCGCTTCCACGCCAATCAGGAAGAGCAGGCAGATCTCTAGGGTGGACTGCTGGCACCACGCTCACAGGAGGCGGGACTGGGGCCGGAGGTTCGTAGGGGAACTGTTCAACAAACACGGGTTCCGGCGCCGGTTGAGGGAGCGGTTCGGGCTGAAGAACCGGTGCAGGCGCGGGGTCCGCAGTCACCGTCTCTTTACTCAAAATCCTTTGGAAGATCGGGTCATCATCAACACTTGCGAGTCGAAGCTTCTCCCCGCGAACCTCAACGGTTGGAAGCCCTGCGGAAAGGGTAGAGGCCGACTTGACTGGTCTTTCGTTCAGAGTGATCTCGGTCCCTTCAAGGACCTGACCGTCTTCTCCAAGCCACTTCTCCCGCACTGTCAGGAGCCCTTTGACATCCGGCGCGTCGCGCAACAGCTGGGCGATGCTTCCCTTCCCCGGCAGCGTCGCATCCGGCGCGACGCGCACCCAAGGATCCAGGACGAAGGCACGCTCGTGGGCTCTGGGGTGGGGCAGCGTCAGGTCGCGGGTATCCAGGGTCATCCCGTCAATGTCAATGATGTCGATGTCGAGCGTTCGGGCCGCCCACCGGCGGCTCCGGGTGCGACCGAACCGGTCTTCGATCCTCTGCAGGGATTGAAGCAACACGGGCGGTGGCAGCACAGTCCTGGCGAGGACTACAGCGTTCATGTAGTCCCTTTGCGGGAAGGCCCCCGGCTGGAGCACGGGTAGCGTCCTCACGACAGGGGAAACAGCGTCTAGTTCAATGCCCTCTGTTTTGCTGAGCGCATCGACGCAGCGGCTCAACGTCCGAAGCGAGTCGCCCCTGTTGGAACCGAGCGCCAAGACGATCTTGTAAACGGGGGAACCATCGGTGAACGAACGGGCTATGGGGAGCGGTGCCTGAACTCTGCTTTTCACCGGAGGTGCGTAAGGGGCGGTGCTGCGTTTGGGCGCTGGTTTGGGTGGCGGGGGCGGGGCAACGGGCCTGACAGCGTGTTTGGCTGACGGAAACGCAGGCTTTTGCAGCGGAGCGGCGGGTGGTTCAATCACTTGGCTGGCAAGCTGGGCGGGTCGGTCCATTTCGGCGAGGTCTTCCGTCAGGCGGAGCTCTTTAGCTGGGGATGCTTCAGGGATGGCTGGGAGCTGTTCGCGGGCGCGGGTCCGCACTACTGAAACGGAGACGTCTTCGAACTTGTGACGCACTGGCGCCATAGGCTTGTGGACGGTGGCCTCAACCGCTTGCACTAACGGGAAGGTGAGTGCCATCTCCGCAAGGTTCGATGCCAGGGTTTCGATGAGGTAGACCGGCTCCCCTGAGAGAATCTCTACGGCGCGCTCAGCCATTTGGGAATAGTCAACCGTGTGGTCGACGTCGTCCGTTTCTGCCGCCTTACGCGCATCAACAAACAGTTTCAGGTCGGAAGTAAAAACTTGGGAGCCGGCCCGTTCGAAATCGTGGACCCCGTGGCTGCCCATGGCACTCAAACCGCGCAGCGTGATGATGTCCCACTGCTCAGTCATCATCGTTCCTTCCCGCTTCCTTTACCCCAGCCAGCAGCGCCACACTGGCCTCCACGTCGTGAACGCGAACAGCCCAAGCCCCTGCCAAGGCCGCCAGCATCGTCACGTGGCTTGTCCCTGATTCCAGCCGGTCCCCGAAACGTTCTGCGATGAAACGTTTGCGGGAAGCCCCCACCAGAACCGGGAACCCTAGAGACACGAAACTTGCCAGCGACTCAGCGATCACCCAAGAGTCTTTGTTCTTCAACCCAAATCCTAGCCCGGGGTCGACCACAACGTGCTTTGGTGGGACGCCCTCCGCCAAGACCTTACCAACCTGCTCCATCGTTTCCGTGATGACCTCTGAGACAACGTCCCCGTACTCCAGGTTCAAAGTGGGGTCCGAGGGGAAGCCGCGCCAATGCTGAACCACCATCGCCGCACCCGCAGCGGCGCAGGTCTTTGCCATCCGCGGGTCGTGTCTACCCCCAGAAACGTCGTTCACTAGCACTGCTCCAAGCTCAAGAGCTGCCTTCGCGGTGCTCGCGTTCACAGTGTCGATTGAGACGGCGACCCCGCGCTCCGCCAGCCCTGCCACAACGGGAGCGACCCGTTCCCACTCCTCATCGGGAGTGACACGGCGGGCGCCAGGGCGCGTGGACTCACCACCTACGTCAATGATGAGGGCTCCTTGCTCCCACATCTGTTGGCCCCGTCCCACCGCATCGACCGGGTCCATCCAGAGGCCACCGTCCGAAAAAGAGTCAGGGGTGACGTTCAGGATTCCCATTACGGCGGTCTGCCCACCTCCAAGGCTGACACCTTTGGACTCTAGAGCAGGCACACATTGCGGGGTCACATCAGCCTCTGATCAGCGCCAGAACTTCCTGCTTAGCGGCCGCTTTCGCGAGGTCACCACGGAACGTTGAAGTGATGGTGAGTGCACCGCGTTTACTCACCCCGCGCATCTCCATGCACAGGTGGCGGGCCTCAACGATGACGGCGACCCCTAATGGGTTCAGAACGGTTTCAACAGCGTCAGCAACCTGCTCGGTAACGCGTTCTTGAACCTGTGGGCGCCGCGCAAATCCGTCGACACAGCGTGCAAGTTTGGACAGTCCCGTAATGCACCCCGCCCGTGGTAGATAGGCCACGTGAACGTCACCGAAGAATGGCAGCAGGTGGTGTTCGCACATGGAGTAGAACGGAATGTCCTTTACGATCACAAGCTCCTCAGAGTTGACCGTGAAGGTTTTCAGCAGGTGCTGAGCTGGGTCCACCTCAAGGCCACAAAAGATCTCTTGTAGCGAGCGAGCAACCCTATCCGGGGTCTCTTGGAGCCCTTCCCTAGAGGGGTCGTCCCCTACTGCCTCAAGCAACCCTGCCGCAGCCTGGGCGACTGCGTCCGCCCGGTAGCTCACGGAGCCTCACTTTGGAGCTCTTCAGGGATGGGAGCCGGCGGATCGATTTCCTTCGGTGAAAGTCCAATAGGGCTTCCCAGGATCGCTCCTGGGACAGCACCTTGTTCCCCGTAGTTCCACACGTCCCGTTTCGGCCGTTTCCGGATCGCCTTGAAGATCTCTTTCAAAGAAGCTTCGTCTAGCGTTTCTTCTTCAAGGAGACGCCCGGCAAGTGTGTCCAGCACGTCACGGTTTTCAGTGAGGATGGTCCAAGCCTCAATCACCGCGGCGTCAAGCAGTCCGCGAACCTCATCGTCGATCTGCGTCGCGAGGTGGTCAGAGACGACCGGTCCACCCCCGCTTCGACCCATCTCGCGACCCAGGAACGGGTCGGTGTCCTGCGAGCCGAGCTTCACTGTCCCAACAGCAGAAGACATCCCGTAATCCGTCACCATGGCGCGTGCAGTCTTCGTCGCCTTTTCGATGTCGTTCGAGGCACCGGTTGAAGGGTCGCGGAACACAATCTCTTCAGCGACACGGCCACCCATCGAATACACCAGGTCATCAAGGAGCTGGTTCCGGGTCTTGGAGTAGCGGTCCTCAGTCGGCATCACCATCGTGTAGCCGAGGGCGCGTCCGCGCGGCAGGATGGTGACCTTCGTGACCGGGTCCGTGTACTGCAGGGACGCCGCACAGATGGCGTGCCCTGCTTCGTGGTAGGCGGTCACGGCCTTGTCGTGGTCGTTCATGACCCGAGTCCGCTTCTGCGGGCCTGCGATGACGCGGTCGATTGCTTCATCGATTGCGCGCATGTCGATTAGGTCGGCGTCAGAGCGGGCCGTCAGCAGCGCGGCTTCGTTCAGAACGTTCGCAAGGTCGGCGCCAGTGAAGCCCGGGGTTCGTTTCGCAATCTGGTAAAGGTCTACGTCTTGCGTGAGCGGCTTGCCTTTCGCGTGCACTCTCAGGATCGCTTCACGCCCGCGCAAATCGGGAGCCTCTACCGCAATCTGGCGGTCGAAACGGCCAGGCCTCAGCAGGGCCGGGTCCAGAATGTCGGGGCGGTTGGTTGCCGCAATCATGATGACGTTGGTCCGGTCATCAAAACCGTCAAGCTCAACCAGCATTTGGTTTAGTGTCTGCTCCCGCTCATCATTCCCGCCCCCAATCCCGGAGCCGCGGTGACGACCAATCGCGTCAATCTCATCAACAAAAATGATTGCGGGGGCTGCTTTCCGAGCCTTATCGAACAGGTCGCGCACGCGGGACGCGCCAACACCCACATAGAGTTCCATGAACTCCGAACCCGAAATAGAGAAGAACGGGACTTTCGCTTCACCGGCGACAGCTTTCGCAAGCAGCGTCTTCCCGGTGCCCGGGGGACCGTAGAGCAGCACGCCGCGGGGAATCTTCGCGCCCACCGCGGTGAACTTGGTGGGTTCCACCAGGAACTCGCGGATTTCGTCAAGTTCCTCAACAGCCTCATCCTCGCCCGCCACGTCCGCGAAGGTGATCTGCGGGTTCTCCTCGTTGAACTGTTTTGCTTTCGAGGTACCGAAACTGCCCATCATCCGCGAACCCGCACTACGGGACATGAGCCACCAGAAGACACCCAGGATCAGCGCCATCGGAATGATCAACTGGAGCATTGCGCCGAGCGCGGAGGTTTGCGGGTACAGCGCGTCGTAGCCCTCTTCGGGTTCTGCCGCCGCAATCAGTTCCAAAACCTCAGGGGTTTGCGTGTTTGCGTAAGAGAACGCGATGGCTGTCCCAAGCTCGCGGGTCTGGTCGGTAGGACCAGTAGTTTCGTGCGTGTAGGGCTCTGCTAGACGCAGGTTCACCTGCTGGGTGCCGTCGTTCACGACAGCGCTCAGGATTTTCTCTTCCTTCAGAATCTGCAAGCCTTCGGAGGTGATGACTGTTGAGGGCAGAAGCATCCGCCAGACCAGCCAACCGACCATCATGATGGCCACGAGCGGCAGAACTATGAACGGCCAAGTCTTGCCGCGTTCGCCTTTGCCCTTCTTCTTGGATGCGTCTGTTGCCATCTACTCCGCAACCTCGTCTTCGTACACGTGCCTTGCCAGGGTCCCAACGAAAGGCAGGTTCCGGTACGCGCCCGCGTAGTCCAAAAAGTGTAAGAATGGAACTCTACCTTTGATTGCTGCAAGATGGGCTACCCCACCTAAATCCATTACTTCTTGAACTGAGTGTGAAGCTAACATTGGAATACCAGTTTGACGAACAGCATAAATATCTTGATGGTCTCCAAAAATTGATAATGCTCGAGCAGCAAGTGAACGAGCTGATACATGAAGTACTGCAGGTTTTAATTCTCCAACTAATTTATAAATAGTTGGAATCATCAATAATAAACCTTGTGATGCAGTAAATGTTGTAGCTAATGCACCTGTTTGTATTGCACCATGAATTGCACCTGCAGCTCCCGCCTCAGATTGCATTTCACTAACTTTTACGACACAATCAAATAAATTCTTGCGTCCTTGACTAGCCCAAGCATCAACTTGTTCTGCCATATTAGAAGAAGGTGTGATTGGGTAAATACCAGCTACTTCAGTAAATGCATACGCGTTATGCGCAGCAGCTGTATTACCATCCATTGACATGAATTTTTTTGCCATAATATTTTTAATACCCCTTTCAATATCTATGCCTATATTATAGCACTGAGATATTAGCTTGTACAT
>ERZ1032852.104-NODE-104-length-24334-cov-10.184398_pt1 | contig 24334 bp, 20 predicted proteins | sample MGYA00516689_ERZ1032852 | MGnify/ENA primary metagenome ERZ1032852 (study PRJEB33719, sample SAMN04262499) | wastewater metagenome | biome: rural village; feature: composting latrine chamber; material: composting feces with ash | place: El Salvador | collected...
GCACTGCGTTTACACCGCAGGGGTCGTCGGTTCGAATCCGGCCGGGCCCACCACTCATACCCCACGACGGACACCTCGGCGAACGCACGAAGGGAAAAGAGCGCCGATCACGGTACTCAGGCCGTAAGCGTACTTGGAGTATGCCTGGGCAAGTTTTGAAAGTGGCGCTAAGCCCCGCTTGACGAAGAGTGTCGACGTGCCCGGCCGGCCTGACATACTTCGCAGGAATTATATCGCACTCGATAACCCTGCGGTAGCATGACGCTATGGACATTCGAGCAGCACGACTGGCGGCCGGGATGAGTCAATCCCAGCTCGCGGTAGCCGCAAACGTTCCCCAACCTAACCTGTCGGCCTACGAGAATAGTCGCCGCACTCCGAGCCCGGAAGTGCTTGAGCGGATCAGACGAGCGCTTCAGGTCCGGCCGTCGACCCGGCTGCGTGAGCATCGCGATGCCGTGCTGGCGGCCGTCGCGTCACACCGCGCCGTTAACCCTCAGGTCTTCGGCTCTGTCGCCCGAGGTGAGGACGAGCCTGGCTCCGATCTAGACCTGGTCGTCAGATTCACCGAAGATGCGAGCATTCTCGACGAAGTGGGATTGCGAATTGAGCTGAGTGACCTGCTCGGAATCCCGGTCGATGTGGTGGGCGCCGATGCTCTTCGTGGCGATTTTGGGGCCCGCGTGATAGGCGAATTGGTGCCGCTATGATCACCGAATCTCGCAAGTCTCGCGACGCCATCTCCATGGTTATCGACGTTTGCGACACACTGGCCGAAATTGTGCCCGCCACGCTCGATGAGTTCATCACCGATACCCGCACGCAGTGGGCCGTCGAGATGGGCCTGATTCGCATCGGTGAGGGCGTCAACAGAATCCCTAATGCCGTGCTCACCAAGTTTGGTGCCCAACCTTGGCGACAGATCGTCGGCATGCGCAACTTTGCCGCACACCAGTACGACGACCTCAATCCACGGAGGGTGTGGCGCACCGTCACTATCGAGGTGCCCGCACTGCGCGCCTATCTGGCCGATATCGTTTTGCCGGGGGTCTCGTGAGTGCACAGCCCGGCACTTCCCGTTGAGTGTCGTCAGGAAGTTTGAGTGTCATCAGGACGCGCGTTGGCGCCGCCTCCGGGCTACCGGCCAGACCGTGGTGTTTTAGGCGGCGTGTCGTTAGGGTTGCCAGCGTCCTGCCCAGCCTTTTCTGGTCCAGAGCCCTTCTTCGGCGGTGAGTCCGGTGTCAGAAACGGTGGTTCTGGTGATTTCCCCCTAAATAGCCCCGGGTTGGAGCGGCATGGAGACCTTCCCGGTCCTTAATATGCTTCCCGGTCCTTAAATACCATGTCATGAATACCTGATGGCCGAAAATGGTCACGCCTAGAGCTCCGGGAACCGGATTAAGGACCGGGAACAGTGTTGTGAAACAAAACGGGTGTTGCCTGCCCATGGTCTTGGGGTAAGCGCTGGCGATTCCGGCGTATTGCGCGAGGCCCTGCGGCAGCTACCAACAAGGCATCACACCCCTCCCCGAAAATCCGTAATGAACTGAAGACAAGCGCGGTTATGACGAAGACGTGCGTGAGTTCCAGTTCAGCCTTCCCGCGCGGGTATCAGTCAAGCGCCCCAACGTCCTCCCCGAACGGGAACGCGATTTCCGGAATGGTCGCAGTCGTATCGACCCTCCACGTGTGATCGGTAAGCAGACGCGCAGCCGCCAACCCCACACCCACCGCAGTCAGCGACAGCATCACCGACGACAGGTTCTCAACAGCAATACCCATTTGCTGGTTGTTTGCGGCAGCCATCGCCTGGTACAGATACGTCCCGGGAATCATGATGACCGCCCCCGGCACTGACAATGAGACCCGAGAGTACTTGGTATGACGCGCCACCAACGCCGCAGCCAGACCAATGAGAAGCGCCGCGGCCGCGATGACCAGTTGTGGCGGAAGCCCTGTCTCAACCAGGACAAGCCGCCCTGTATTGACGACGGCACCAATCGAAGCCGCCCACAAACACGCCTTCGGTTGGGCAACAAAAAGCACCGCGAAACCGAAAGATGCGGCGAAGGAAGCAACAAGCTGCAGGGGAATCTGCGTGAAAGGGGGCAGGGCCGGCGGCGCTGAGTTGGCGATGGGCCAGTTGAAGACGTGAGTCACCACCCACAGAGCGCTAGCGGCAGCAATCACCAAACCAATCGAGTAGACCATGCGCGGAATGGACGCGGAAAAGTCTTGACGCACCATCTCGATGATCGAGGTCACCAGCGGAAACCCCGGCACCAAAAACAACGTTGCCGCAACGATTCCTCCGTGGTGGGGGTATTCGGTGTGGGTGAAGGCCTCGATCAGGACAACACAACCGATGAACACCATCCCGGCAAACGCAGATGACACCATCCACACACCGAAGTGGTTGTAACCGCGGCGTAGCAGCCACCGCCGAAGCGCCTGCCCCAGCAGTGCCGCGATAAACACGGAGATGATCTGAACAAGCCCTCCCCCGTTGAGGAAAGAGAATCCGGCACACGCAAATCCAGCCGCCAGAGCATTCAGCACCGGGCCGTAGGGCGGCTTTTGGCGGGCGATCTGGTCTAGTTCCCGGTCCACCTCGTCAGGGGTCACGTGAGCAGGAATGTTGGACACGTACCGGTTCACCCGGTCGATAGTAGTGGCATTCACCCCGACAGACCGCTCCTCCGCCACCTCCGTGCGGAAGGTTCCCCCCGAGTAAGCGGTCGCGATGATCTCATTCAGCGTCACCACCGCCTGATGCTCTTGGATCCCGATGGACCGGGCAACCGTAGCCATGGACGCTTTCACTCGGAAGGCGCTGGCCCCGGCGGCAAGCAACATGCGTCCCAGGCGCAACACCGGCTGGTAGTCCACCGCCAGGCGGCTGTGGGCCGCAACCTGGTGAGCGGTTACCTCGTTCTGCCGCGCCCGAACATTCGAGAGGACCTCGTCGTCGCGCGTCGGCCCTGCGAGGGTCGGCTGCGACTTCGCCGGGCCGGGCTCTAGAGAGTCATCGGGGCTCTGGGAATCCATAGATGTGTCCTCCTGGCCCACAACTCTACTAACGCGTGCACTGTCGCGCGCGTCTTCGCATCCTGGTTCGCCTCCCTCAAGAGGAGTGTGCAGAACGAGGACAGATAGGGACCACCTCGGACTATTTATGCAGGTCCAATCAGGTTGTTCCTAGTTGGTTTTCGTGTTCTTCGGATGCTTGCCGATGTACCCAATGTAAATGAAGCCGTCGTTTTCCAAGTTATCTAAGTAGTACATACGAGGGGAAAACCCGTCCCCGGCCCCCACCCGGAAATGTGCCTCCATGAACGCTCTGCCGGAGGGGTCCACGGAAGTTGGGACGGGGAACATTCGCTCGCGCCTGAGGTCTTCCCGGTTCCTCACTGAGTCAGACTCATGGGCCGAGTGCCGCTTCAGAGAGACCTTGTGTCCATCAACTTGGTCATTCTTCAGGTACATGTCGACACTCATGTTTGACTCGTCCGCCGTCTTCAGACAGGCGTAGTCATACAGCGCTCGAATGAAACGCCACGTGTCGGCTGAATAGTGGCCATGACCGTCACGTTGTGCCACCTGATCTACTTGCCCCAAATCGCCGGTGAACCGAATGAACTTTCGGATTTGGGCGCCCAAATCGTCTTGCGGCGACTGGTCCTCGTTGCCACTTGGGTCGGGGGTCAGGAGTGCAACCAACTCGTGGAGGTCCTCGGGCTCCGGCCATTCGTCGTCTTCCAAGAAATTCTGGTTCAGCGCGTCAAACCGTTGAGCGGCAATGAGCTCTTTACGGTAGAACGCTATCTTCGCTGAGTGCTCGCGCAGCTCTTGTTGAAGGAGGGCGGCGTCCGCTCGGCTCTCTTCCAGCTTTTGCCTGGTCAGCGTCAGCTCGTTGACCAAGTGCATCTGCTCATCGTGTGCCTCATCAACCAGTTCGAGGGCAGCCTGCCGTTCGTCTTCTCTCTCCACGAAAACCTGGTCCACCTCGATGATCTTCACGTCCACTGTGTTTTCGCTGACGTCGGTGTGTCTGTCCGGGTATAGCCAACGCCGCAGGAAGGAAACCACGCGCTTTACTCCGCTGGCAGCATGGTCAAGGCGGGGCCTGTCCACAACTTCCGACGCCCGGTTCTCCCCGCGTTCTGGCTGACCCTCCCCTTTTACTGCTTGGGTGGGTGGCGCCTGCACTTCAGGGTCCGAGGATTCTTGCACGGCATCAGATGGTGGAGGTGACTCTGTCGAAGCCGGTTCTTGCGTTTCTTGGCTCCCCTCCGAGGCCGTCTGCGAAGCAGCGCTCGAAGCAGCGTCCGAAGCAGCGGTGCCCGCCAGAAGTTCCCGAAGTTCAGTAAGGGACTCTTGCTGCAAGGGCGCCTTCGCCTCCCGCCCACTGTCTGAAAGGAACCCGCCATCGAATGATGCTTCACCCTCGGCGCCAAGCCCCTTCTCGGCACTCTCGCTCATACGTGCCGCCAAACGCCTCCTGACAACAGAGGAGATTCTGTTGCCCGACGACTGCTTCTCTACCTGAGCCCTCAAGTAGCTAAGTTCGGGAGGCAAAGGTTTTTCAAGGAGTTTCCTCCTGGGCATGCGTGCGTGCAGGGTCGGCAGAAAACCGGTGACCAGGCCGTCCTCGGAAATAGACCGCGCCAGAGTTGTTGGCCCCACATACTTGTGCCGATATCCCGAGTGCGGGTCGTCGGGGTTCACACTCGGCATGAAACTGCGGATATCCCCGCGCGGCACGCGCAGATGCGGCGGCAAGTGATTGTTGAAAGCGTTGACGGCGTCCGCCTTGAGAACGAAAACAGTCGCATCCCCAACACTTCGGCGAGTGAGGCTGGCAACGGTTGACCCAAACGCATCGTCATCGACACCGTCAGGAGATGCGGCAACCACAACCACGCCTTGACGTTCCGTGTCCAGGATCGCGTCTACTGCTTGCTTCACTCGTTTGCGTTGGAGCAGTCGCGGGGTGGCTGTGATGTGGGTGTTCCCGTCAAAAGCAGTGCGGGACTCCAGGAGCATGGGAACGATGCCGGGAACCTCGAACTCGTCGATCGCCTGCATGATGTTGGGGTCATCGGTGGCACCTTGTACCAGCACGTGAGCGGCGGCATGGCCGCGCAGATCCCCGGGGAACACGTAAACGGTGGTGCGGTGAATGCGCTCGTCTGCACCCGTGTCTCGGCTCTGGCGGCCGGGGGCACCAATCCCAAGGGCGTTTCCTGAATCCTTCAACGCGAGTTTTTCGGGGAGGTAAACCCGGTAGAGTCGCCCTCCGACGTGAGCGTCACCCGAGGAGTAGCGAGCACCCTGAACAAGGATGTCGCCGGGTAGATCCAAGTCCGAGGCTCCGTCCCAGGCCGTAACCAAACCAGGAGATCCACTCAGCGAAACCAGCCATTCACGAACGAACTTTTCGACCACGTCGCCCGCGCTCTCCCCAGGAGTAAGGCGAAACATGAACGAGGACCGGTATCCCGTAAGGAACCGATTACTGGTGGTGTTGACCGGCATGTTGTTCGTATTCCTCCCCTGCCAGGTGGCCTGGCTTCAACACGTGAGTGGTTTTTGCTATCCGATTGTCGCGCGTATTCAGTTTTGGCGCTCTGGTTCTCCAGTTCTTGGGTCCTCGGCGGCTTACTGGCTCCTCGATGCTTACTGGGCCCCTTGACGCTTCCTGGGTCCCCACAGCAAGTCGGATCATGGGAAGCGGAACTTCTGAAACGAGAGGGCAAGCCACGTACCCTTGGGAAAAGCTAACTCCAACGTTGAAGGAAGCCCCATGTCTGCGGCTGTGACGATTCCAGATGCCACCTCCGTGAGGGCTCGCGATGCGGTAGAACCGTTCGTCCTCGCGATCGACATAGGGTCAGGATCCACGCGCTGTTCCCTGTATGACGCGTTCGCCCGCCCCATCAAGAAACGCACTCAGAAAGCAGACCACGCGTTCTTCGAGGGCTCCGACGGCGCTGTTGAGATAGACCCGGACCAAGCGACCCGTGAAGTTGAGCAGGTCATCAGTGCCGTCACCGACGGGCTTGCGCCCGGCTCTATCCGAGCCGTCGCGATGGACACTTTCGCTTCTTCCCTTGTGTGCGTGAACGCCGAGGGCAAGGCCATAACCCCCTGCATTACTTACGCGGATTCCCGATCTGCCCCCTATGTGAGACAGCTTCGGAGGGAATTGGACGAGGGCGATGTTCACCAACGCACAGGAACACGACTACACGCTTCCTACCATCCGGCCCGGATGCTGTGGCTGAAAGAAACCAGGCCCGAGATTTGGGCAGAAACAGCGAAGTTCCTGTCTCTAGGCGAATACATTTACTCCAGGCTTGCCGGAGTGGAAGGCGCCGCCACGTCAACCATGGCTTGGGCAGGCATTTTGAACCGCCACACACTGGACTTGGATGAGTTGCTCCTTGAGGTGACAGATACCAGAAGAGAGCAGTTCGCTCCTATCGTTGACCCCTCAGAGCCCGTAGCGGACGTGTCCGCGAAGGTTGCGCGTCGCTGGCCTGCTCTAAAAGGCGCAGTCTGGTTCCCGGCTATTCCTGATGGTTTCGCTTCCAATCTGGGGGTGGGGGCGGACAGCCCCGAGGTCGCGGCGCTATCCGCAGCCACCTCGGGAGCAGTCAGAGCAATCGTCAATAACCCACCCGATAAGCTCCCCAACGGGCTCTGGTCCTACGCGGTCTCAACCACCTCTTCCATCATCGGTGGTGCCCTCAACGACGTTGGGCGGGTGATGCTCTGGTTGGAAAGGGTGCTTGCCGCACAAGACCCGGAAGACATTGACCACACCCTGCGTGCAAGACCTAACCCGAACACTCCGTTGATGCTGCCGTTCCTCACTGGCGAGCGGGCAACAGGTTGGGCGGCAGACGCTCGCGCTGTGCTGACCGGGGTGTCTTCTGCAGACGGCCCGCTGGATTTGTGGCGGGCGGCGGCCGAGGGGGTTGCGATCTCTTACGCGCGAGTATTCGAGCAACTTCAAGAAGTAGACCCTCAACTTAATCGAATGATCGCCTCCGGTGGAGTGTCGCAGCGTTACCCCGGGCTGATGGGGATTGTGGCCCAAGCAATCGGGTTTCCCGTCCAAGTGGTTGACGTGAAACGGGTGACGATGCGAGGGGCGGCGGTGCTTGCTTTGTCCGTCATCGCACCAGGGCATCCGACCGCGAGGATCCCCCGAACTGACCTTACGACACCCGACCCTTCTCAACGGGACTACTACGCAACCAAGCGGCAAGCCTTTGAAGCAACGTACGATGCCATTATTGAGTGAACGCGGGCCGACCCGGTCTTTGTCAGAAGGTTCAACCATGGACGATGTGGGAGATCCCGGTGATGAAGCCTTCGGCCACGGCTAACTGACCGAGACAAACCGGAGATCGAAGTGGCTTTTGAACGCCGGCGCCCATTTGACGAGTACACGGCTTCGCGTGTGATACGCGGGGCCGTTGGGGCCTTCATCCCGCTCGCAATCTCGCTTGAAACCGGGCACCTTTCGCAAGGGCTGTGGGTTTTTATGGGCGTTCTGCTTCTTCTACAAGTTGAGAAGCCACTACCGTACCTGGCGCGCATTCGCTACGCGCTGACCACCGCCACCATCGGGATCTTCGGGTTCGTAATCGGGGCTTTGGTGCCCGGCTCCGGGGTCTCGACTGTGCGAGACATCATCCTCATTCTTGCGATGGGACTTGTCTCCTTCGCCGTCGGGTATATGAGCGGCTTCGACATGGCTTGGTCTTCGGGGGCTGCCACGTTGCTGATGCTGGCCTCTACCTCCATGGACAACGACGCCGTGGAAACCCACTGGAACGCTGCTCTCTGGTTCGCCCTGGGAGTGGGCATATACATCGCGATGCTTGTCATCGAGTGGCTGCTCCTTCGCGACGCCCCGGAACGGCAGGCAATGGGAGAGGCTCTGAGCGCGTTGGAGCGTTATGCGGACGCAGTGGAGGAGGCAACCGCCGACGGTCCCACTTCCCCGCTGGCGCCTCTGCCCATCTCCCCTACCCTCGCGGACCCCGTGACCAAAGCGAGGCGTGAAGTTTACGCAGCAACCACCCAGGCCAGGAAACTTACCTCCGTCTCGCGTTGGGGTAAGAAAGCCGCCGTAATGATGGATGCGGTCGGGATGGAGACTGCTAAGGTCACCTCGGCCCGTTTCTTGCCCGCAAATCTAAGCGCCACTAGCCCAAAGCAAATCGCTCAGAACGCGAGAGCCGAAGAAATCCTTGTAGCAAGCCGCAAAAAACTACCTGCCCCGCCGGCAAGCGATGCCCCCAAGGTTGAGTTTAGGGCCCGTCAAATCTGGGAATTTATCCTCCACCCGAAGAAGGACAACGTGATGGGGGCGTTGCGACTGTCCCTCGCCATGGCAACGGCCGTCGCGGTTCACAGAGTCGTCGGCACTCCCCACTCCTACTGGATCGTCGTGACAGTTGCCCTAATCATGAGGACGAACGCCGGGTCCGCCTACGCCCGCGCGCTGGAGAGAACCCTCGGCGCGATAGGTGGCCTGGGGATAGGTTGGGCTGTCTTCCAGTTTGTGCCAAAAGGGTGGCCGCAAGCGATCGCGATAATCGTTCTTATGGCGATCACGCCGCTACTCAAACGGGATGTTCCCGTGACGCAGCAAGCGACTTTCACCGCGCTGATCCTGGTGTTTACGAACCTCATTTTGCCCGGAAGCGTGTCGGTCAACTACGGCCCCGAACGTCTTGAAGCCACCGCCATTGGGGCTGCGATTGTGGTGCTGATTGGGTATGCGATCTGGCCGAAGTCTCGTGAGGGACGGATCATTCCGCTCGCGAAAACGGCACGGAAAAAGGTCGCGAAAATGTTGCGTTTCGAGTCGGGGATTTCCGCGGAACCGTTGGACGAGGGCGACGAACCAGTCGCCACCGATCAACAACCACCACCGCTTTGGCCAGACGATGACGCTTACAAAACTCTCCTGACCGAGGATCCGCCGGATGAACTCACGACACTTCGGCAAGAGGCGAGGAGGGCCGAGTCTGCCCTGCGTCACCAACTGGCTCGCGGACTCACCGAGCCCAGCATTGTGTCAGCACAGGCGGCGATGTGGACGCCGTCATCAGCAGCGCTGGAACGCCTGGTGGACCTGGCGACGGCGGCGGAATGGCTTCCTGCCAGCGACTCGAAGAGTTCAGCCCTCGCAAGGGCCGCGGAAGCAGTTCACCCCGGACCAGTCAAGAACCCGGTCCCCCACAATCGCCCCGTGGCGAAGCTTCCGGCCGCCCCCAGCGAAGCAGAGGCGGAACTGTTGCGATCCATGGTGGTTCTGGCCTCTAGCCTCGAAACGCTCACCCCACCCGGCCACCTCGCCAAAGCAGCCCTCAAGGGCGTGGAAAACATCCAGGGTGCGGTGTAACGCCATCGAACGTCGCTAACAGCGCGCACAAAAGAATCTGCACCAGAGATTTCAAGTCTAGATTCGCCTCAGATGGATGAGTCTGTCCGCGTTTCTCCGGGCTATTCGGACTCTCGTGTATTCGGGAAACGTTCTGGTAGTCGCGCAGGAACTGAGGATTGAAAACCCTGGTGGATTCCAAGAGCCACGCGCTTCTGCGGGCATGCATTACGGCATGCGAAGCTGATTACGAGGGTTTCCGCACGGGAAAACGTTGCTATTGCAATGGAAAGTCTTGGCTCCCGCGGTTGGACTCGAACCAACAACCGTTCGATTAACAGTCGAATGCTCTGCCATTGAGCTACGCGGGAATGCGCAAATATGAGTTTATGCGTCCGGGGCACGTGAGAGCAAATCCCCGGGTAGTGGTTTGCACTACGAAATTGCAGACGGCGAACCTCAGTCGTCTTCCATGCCGAGTTCCGCTCGTAGTGTCCGTTCCAGCTCTTCACCCTTTTCGATGTCAGCCGGCGTCACGTCCCCATCGGCCACGAGGACGGAGAACAGTCCCCCGTCGGGGCGGCGCCGCACCGTGGCGGAGACTCGACCTCCCGAACTGGTTATGAAGGACCTGGTGGCCAGGATTGTCCGCTCTGTTCGAACCGTGATGGCTTCCATCAAACGGGCAGCATCCTCGGTGACTGTCACCCCTGAGATACCCGCTCGGTCAGGCTGAGACCAGACAATAGAGAGTTTCTTTTGGTCCGCGTTCCAGCGGGCGAACTGCACCTCATGCCAGAGTCCGGAGTCAATCACTCCTTCCTGGTCCAGGTGGATAAGTGCGCGGCGACCTGCGACGACATAGGAGCCGTCTTCGAGGGGCTCAGCCGGCTGGCGCCCGTCCCCAGATGGGACCAGATGATGAAGTTCGGAGGGAAGAGTTGAATACGATGCCATGGGTCGACCTTACCGTCCCCTTGTTACCGATCACACCCCCACCAGGTCATGCCCATTGTATTTCGCTTGGCGGGACCCGCTAAGATACTTGTGGCGCGGCCCCCATAGCTCAGTCGGTTAGAGCAACGGACTCATAATCCGCGTGTCCTGGGTTCGAGCCCCAGTGGGGGCACCAAAACCGTTGTTAGGTGTAGCCATATAGGCGTCGCCGGTCTTGCCCCTCCGCAAAGCATAGGAATCTTTACTCCGCGCGCTTTTCGTTGGGACCTCGGGCGCTCTACCAAATCAGCGTGACCCCAACAAACGCAATGGTGGAGACAAGCACGGTGGCTAACGCTGCCAGCAGGAACGGACGTGGACCGACTTGGCGTAGTTTCCGTATTTCTACGCCACAACCGAGCCCGAACATGGCTGCCGCAAGAAGCAAGGTTTGTAAGAAACCGCCCACTCCAAGAACGATTTGCGGCAACGGCACGAACGTTCTGAGAAGGATCATCGCAAGGAACCCCAGAACAAATAGGGGAACAATGGGAGGCAGCTTAGGCTCGGCCTGCTGCTGGCCCGCTGTCTGTAGATCCTGTGCATGCTGGCGGACCTGCCGCCTGCGTATGACACTGAGTACCGCCATCAGGGGCGCCATCATCAAAACCCGTGAGAGCTTCACTAAGACAGCAACCGAGAGTGCGGAACCGCCCAGGATGGACCCTATGGCTACGACTTGAGCGACTTCGTGAACGCTACCGCCGGCCCATGCCCCGGCCATGTCGTCGTCCAATCCCATCCAGTGGGCAAGGAGCGGCACCAGCGGGATCATCAGGGTCCCAAAAATGACGACGAGGGCAACAGCCGTTACCGTGTCCCCTTCCGCCTCCCCTTCCGGGTCAACCACTCCAGCGGCACCCGCGACGGCGGCTGCTCCGCAGATGGAGAAGCCGCAGGAAATCAAAGCAGTAAGGCGCGGCGGAACTTTCAGCGCCCTACCAATAAGGGTCGATCCGACAACTCCACCCACCACGATACAAACGACGACAACAAGCATCGGAATACCTAAGGCGACGATGTCGGTTAGGGCCAGTTGCAGTCCCAGTAGGACGATCCCGAGCCTCAGCAAACTTTTCGAGGCGAACGCAATCCCCGGTTTTGCGACCTTTGGGACCCCCACCGTGTTGGTAAGAAGCACTCCCCCAAGTATCGCGATTATGAGGGCACTCACTCCGGTGAGGAATGAAGAAATCAAGATTCCTGCGCCCGCCGCAACCAGGCTTAGCACCAAACCTGGGAGAAGAGCCCGGAGGGTTTCAAGACTGCGTTTGGTGGTCGCCGTGTTCTCTCTGACACCAGCTTCTGGGAGTTGCGATAGATCTGAAGGGGTTGATTGATCTGCCGTTCTGGCTACCTGTGTTCCTGTTGGAGGGGTGGGTGTTGTAATGCCGCATAGTTTTCTCTGGAACAGCCTCGACCGGTAGAGGCAAATCTCGACAAGGACACAAGCCATACTTGTGGCGACCAGTGGGCCAGAGGATAGGCAGGAACGTTTTGCGCACTGAGCCTGACCTAGAAGAACTTCGGGCACTTGTCCTAGCTGGAAGAGAACACAGCATTTCCGCTGCTGCTACGCAGTTGGGCGTAAGTCAACAGGCGCTTTCTCTGCGCATCCGCAATCTGGAAAAAGAACTGGGCGTCACGGTGCTGGCCCGCTCTCCTCAGGGGTCGCATCTCACACCAGCAGGAGAGCTGGTGGTTGCGTGGGCAGAGCCGTTGTTGGACGCGGCCGACAGATACTCGGAAGCCGTAGAGAGCCTGCGCATCAAACGGAGCGCTAGCCTGCAAGTTGCGGGCAGCCTCACCATTGCAGAGCACCTGCTACCAGATTGGATTGCAAAGCATCGGGCCGCCCTTGCGGACACGGCTCCCATCGTGGGCCTTGTGGCAGCAAACAGCGCAAACGTTATCCGGTCGGTGCGGGAAGGAGAAGTCGACCTCGGCTTCATTGAAACCCCTGAGATACCCAGTTCCCTTTCCTCCCTCAAAGTCGGTCACGACACGGTAGAAGTCGTTGTCCAACCGGGCCACCCGTGGGCCAAAGCGGGAAAGGTGACGGTTGAAGAGTTGGCTAGCACGCCGCTGGTGTTGCGCGAACCTGGCAGCGGCACAAGGCAGGCTCTTGAAAGTGCACTCACCCAAGCGGGCACAACCACCTTTGCTGAGCCCGCCGCCGTCTACACCTCGACCCTCGCCGTACGAAGCGCGATCCTGGCCGGGCTGGCCCCGGGGGCGCTGAGCTCGTTGGCTGTTGCCGAGGACATTCGCCGCGGCCATCTTGTAGTCGTTCCCATTGTTGGGATGCAAATCACCAGGCCGCTCACGGCAATCTGGGCCGGGAAAAGACCCTCCAAGCCTGCGCGGGACTTCCTCGAAGTCGTCACCAAGCCCTGACCCCTCACCAGAACTACCCACACTGCCAAGAACCCTATTGTCTTGGAACCTCCAAAATGTGACCCCAGTCCAACAGCAGGAGAGGTGGGTGGCACTAAATCCTGCTTACGTGCGGACCTAGTTGTTGGGGGGCGTCTCGGTATCCTCGTCCAGTTCCTTGTCCCCTCGTCCAGCCACCAGTTTCAAACCAATGACGGACCCGATGATCCCCATCAGGAACACGGCTTTCCAGGGCGTCATCATTTCCGTGCCGGTGGCCACCGCGTAAAGCACGGTCAGCGCCGCACCGATTCCCGTCCACACCGCGTATGCGGTTCCCACAGGAATGTGCTTCATCGCGTACGCCAATCCCGCCATGGAGATCACCGAACCCAGCACAAAGACAATGATCGGCACAACTTCAGTGAACCCGTTTGACAGACCCAGGGCCGTCGCCCACACCGCCTCAAAGACGGCGCTTGTAACAAGCACGAACCAAGCCACGGTTAGCTCACCAACTTCAAACCGATGACGGAACCAACCAGGGCGATCAGCAGCAGAATCTTTGCCAGATCTGGTTTTTCAACCCCGGTGAGGAAACTCCAAACGACTGCGAGCGTGGCCCCCATTCCCACCCAAACGGCGTAGGCAGTGCCTGTCGGGATCTCGAGCATCGCCCACGCCAATCCTCCAACACTGATGATCAACGCAAGCGCAAACACGATGGTGGGCAGGAGTTTTTTGAAACCATCTGATTTGGAAAGGGCCACCGCCCAGACGGCTTCAAAACCGCCGGATACCACCAGAACCAGCCATGACATGCGGACTCCTCAATGAGTCAGTCTTGTCTGGTGCGGGTACTGCTCCCTCGTCCGCGAGCCCCAGCGCCGGGCTCCGCGCCCCACGTTAGCAACCTGTGTGAGGGGGTCAAGCGCTGGCGTCCCCCTGGTGGTGGATCTGACACCGGTGTACGAGGAAACCGCGGTGGGAGGGTAACGAGGGCAATCCTGTACGAGGGGCACAGTCCGAGGAAACCGGGCCCTCAACCGCTCAGGTGAGCATCAAGAACAGGCGTTCCAGTTCGTCCGGGGTCAGTTCAGGTTCGTTGCCGTCCTTTGGAATCACGCATTCTCTCATTGCGTTAGAAACAATGGCGTATCCGGCCCGGTCAATCGCCTTTGACACGGCGGCCAGCTGGATGACGACCTCGCGGCACCCCTGCCCGTCCTCGATCCCTTCAATGAGTGCGTTCAGTTGTCCCCGAGCGCGCTTCAGCCGGTTGACGACTCTTTTTTCTGATTCCGGATCACGATGCACACCGACCGCGGAAACCAGTGGTTCCTTGCCGCCTTCTGATTCTGTTTCTTTGGTTGCCACACCCATGACCTTCCCAGTTGCCCACCCTCTCGCGCTTCCACTATACCCACGGGGGTATGGCCGCAGGCCTCGGTCTGGGGGAGAAACGGGTAGCACTTTCCAGCCCAGTATTCGGAAGTGTAAATCGCCCTATGTGGTGACGTCCGAGTAGGCCCTACGCCTCTGCTCTATTTCCATCAGCTCCCGAAACGCCTCCCGGTATTCCGGGGATGTTTCATCGGTGCGGTTGAGTGAGGCTTGGAGGTTGTGGGCTCGGCGTTCCAGATCGTTCCTCACCAGGGCCCTGACAATTCCCTGCGAGTAGTCGCGTGCCCCAGATTCCGCCACGGGAAGTGACGCCACCATCAGTCCCGTCATTCGTTCTTCCAAGCCGGGGCCCGAGGATTCCCGCAACCGCTCCCCCCAACGCCTAGTCGCGAGGGCCACTGATTGCTCGCCAACCCCCACTTCTTCTTCCGCCGCCGTTAGGAGATCAAAGAAATGATCTAGGCCGCCAACGTGTTCGATGACGGTGAAGATTGCTCGGTGAAGCGGGTCGGAGAAAGAACGGCCTTCAAGCGTTTCAAACCCGGCCCCGACAACATCCAGCGGGCGTTGGATGACGGCAATGAGGGCGTTGCGTTCCGTGAGGACCTCGGGACTCATTCGCCCTTGAGGTGGGAACCCTCCTGGCGCCGGGCGTTGCCCTTGACCTTTGGGCATGCCGCCAGAGGCACCCCCACCGGGACCTCCGACCGGGCCTGAGCCCTGACCAGCCGCGCGTTGTACCTGCCGTTGGGCTGCCGCGACCTCCCGCGGATCCATGCCAAGCCACCCGGCAACCTGCCGCGTGTACTCGGTACGGAGCGCACGGTCCTTGATACCCGCCAGGATCGGAGCACACACACGTAGTCCTTGGACTCGTCCTTCCGCGTTGTTGAGATCCAGCTCAGAAAGGACCGAGCGGAGCACAAACTCAAACAGCGGAACGCGGCTATCGATGAGTTCGCGCAGGGCAGCGTCCCCACGCAGTAGGCGAACATCGTTGGGGTCCATGCCCTCAGGGTCGACCGCGACGAAAGTTTGCGCAGCAAACGACTGGTCTTCCACGTAAGCACGGCGTGCCGCGGCCTTGCCTGCCTCATCCCCATCAAAAGTGAAAATCACCTCACCGCCCGGGGCTCTCCCACTGGACAGGACCACCCCGGCTGCCGGGCTTGAAACATCCCCCAACAACCGCCTGATTATTTGCGTGTGCTCACTACCAAACGCGGTCCCGCAGGTGGCGACAGCGGTGGCCTCCCCCGCCGCATGGGCAGCCATCACGTCCGTGTATCCCTCAACGATCACGACCTTCCTGCCCCGCGCGATCTCTTTCTTCGCCACGTCGATCCCGTAAAGCGCCTGGGATTTCTTGTATATGGCCGTCTCTGGGGAGTTGAGGTACTTCGGGGAGTTGGGGTCCTCCCCCAGCCGCCTTGCCCCGAACCCCACGGTCGCCCCCGTCAGGTCCCGGATCGGCCACATCACCCGGTCACGGAAGCGGTCATACGGTCCACGTTTGCCTTGGATGGCAAGGCCGGAGGCGATGATCTCCTCCTCCGTGAACCCTCTTCTTCGCAGTTGACCCACAAGACCGTCCCAGCCCGCGGGAGAGGCCCCCACCCCAAACTTTTCCACGTCCGCGAAGCCGAACCCTTTGGCTTTGAGGAAGTCCCTAGCGCTTTTCCCCTCGGCACTGTTCAAATGGTTTTTGTAAAACTCTTCCGCGACTCTGTGCGCTTCCAGAAGTCGTTGTCTCCGCCCTGGTTCGGGGCCGCGGCGGGGACCACTTCCGCCCTCGTACCTCAGCGTCACCCCGGTCTTTTCAGCCAGGAACTCCACCGCCTCAGTGAAAGACAAGTGGTTCACTTTCTGGACGAAGGAGATGGTGTCCCCGCCCTCAGAACACCCAAAACAGTGCCACAAGCCGAGCGCGGGGCGGACGTGGAACGAGGGGGTTCGTTCATCATGGAACGGACACAAACCCTTCAGTGACCCCGCGCCGCCGCCCTGCAACGTGACGTGTTCACCGACGATATCTTCGATGCGGGCCCTCTCCCGCACCTCTTCGATGTCCTCACGTCTAATCAGCCCTGCCATGGGCACAGTCTATGCCCCAACCCGCACCGCCAACCGGCCCACAACTACATGAGTGTGGATAACATTCCGCAGTGCCGAGCGTGCCACTGGTTCGCGGAAACGTCTGTTAAACAAGCCAGCTGGTCGATGATGGCCCGCAAGCGTCCCGCATCATCGTCTGCCCGCAACCATTCCTCAGCGAATGGGCCTTCCAAGGTGGCCGGAGCGGTTTCGCTGAGGGCTTCTACCAGGTCCAGGATCAGCGTTCTTTGCTGATAGTAAACCGGTTCGTGTTCTCTGGGTTCCATCACGTAGTAGACGGCGATGCCTTTGAGGAGCCCGATTTCTGCGAGCATGTCCTCGGGTAGCACCAAATTTGCGTCGTAACGCCCGAACGGGCCGGCTCCGTACACCTGGCGGGTCGCGCCAACCGCGTCAGCACAGAAACGTCCGATGAGGGACGAGGTGAGATCTTTCATTCGAGCTCCTGCGACATAGGAGCCGTCGTAATCCTCGGGCCAATATGGAAGGCCCAGCAGCCTTTCCGCCGCTGCCTCCAGTGCGGGTCTTGGTACCGAGTCCCCGTACCAGGAAAGCGTTTCCTCGATAATCGCGTTCATTTCAGAGTCTGACTTCAGCGCCTTCAGGTCACAGTGACCGGTGACGACCGCGTCTTCGAAGTCGTGGACCGAGTACCCGATGTCGTCAGACAAATCCATGATTTGGGCTTCAAGACAGCGCTGTCCCTCCGGTGCCCCCTCGCGCATCCACTCGAACGTGTGGGCATCATCGGAGTAGTGGCCAAACTTGCGCAGAGAACGTTTGGGGTGTGGCCCCCCGCCCCTACCCCACGGGTACTTGGTTAGGGCGTCCAGTGTTGCTCGAGTGAGGTTCAGTCCCCCCGGGTCTCCGTTGGGGGCAACCACTTTTGTTTCAAGGCGCGTAACCAGCCGGAAGGTTTGCGCGTTGCCTTCGAAGCCGCCAATGTCCTGGGCCGCCTCGTCCAACGCCGATTCCCCGTTGTGACCAAACGGCGGGTGCCCCAGGTCGTGCGCCAAGCAGGCGGCATCCACCACGTCCGGGTCGCACCCCAGTTCCTGTGCCAGTCCCCTGCCGATTTGGGCGACTTCCAAAGAGTGCGTCAACCTGGTGCGCACGAAGTCGTCGGAGGCGGGTCCAAGCACCTGGGTTTTTGTTCCCAGCCGGCGCAGGCCCGCCGAGTGCAAGATGCGTGCCCGGTCACGTTCAAAGTCACTTCGGCTGGACTCTTTGGATTGCTCTGGGAGGAAGCGTTGCTGGTCGTGAGGACCATAGACCCACAGGGAGGAGGGACCCCGCGCTGTGGATTGGCTTACTGGTTCGAGATTCAAATCATGGGACACGCATCTAAGGTTAGTATGGGCAAGGTACTTCCTCCCTAACACGGCTAGGAGTGACGCGATTGAACTCGGACACGCATCAGATCGTCACCACCAATCTGGTGCATCGGAGAGATAAGACGGCTGCACCGTGGTGGCGGTCAGCCGTAGTTTGTGACCTTCCGGGCTCGTTTTCCGCCAAGGATATGACGGCTATAACCGAGTATCTGCCAGACATTGCAGGGCTTGGGTTCACCGGGATCCTGGTGAGGCCGGCCAGCACGCAGTCGGAGAAGTCCCTAAAAACCCTTGAGGACCTCATCGCAGCGGCCCATGCTTCAGGCTTGCGGGTGCTGGTGAGGGTTTTTATTCCCGAGGATGACGAGGAACTGGAACCCGTCGAAAGCCCACCCCTTCTCCCGCTTGAGCACGACGCAAGCCAACTGCAGGAACAAGTGCAGACCCTTTTGGAGATGGGTGCGGACGGTGTCGATTTGGGGAAGTTGGAGGAGGACCTTGGGGGTTCCGACGCCAGCGCCAAAGCCCGGGCGTTCACCGAGACTGTTCAGGAATTGCTCGCGGATGTAACACTTGCTGGTGACAGCACCGTCCTTTCGGCAGCGGTGAGCACGCAGCCTCGGGACGCGGCACAACGCCACCTCACCGAGGAATGGTTCCACCACTTGCGCGATGACTCACTGATCGTCAGCCCGTGGGACGCCGATGAACTAAGTCGCCAGATTGTCAATACGTACTCTGATCGGGACCCTTTGGGGCAGTCAGCGGCGTGGAGATATTCGATGCCACGCTGGTCCCCTTCTCCGCTGGCACGCGATTCCGAGAGCGTTGGTTGGGCTGCTCACCCCGACGGTGATGACCGCGAAATGGCGATGATGCTGCTGGTGCTCGCCTTGCCGGGGGCGGCATATGTGCCTTTCCTCCATGTTGGTGGCGGGGTGAAAGCAGGCAAACGCAAGTCTGGTCCGCTCAAGTTCAGTTTCGCGAAAGGCCGGGGCGCCCAGTTCCGTTCCCGCATCGCGAGGGACGCCATTTCTTTGCGTCACCGTCTTGATCTGGGTGAAACTGCGTTGGCCTCCGTCGAAGGACTTGACTGGGCGAACGTGAACACGGCAGTCATGTTGGCCGGCCCGGTGATGGTGGTTCTCAACACTGGAACAGACACCGTGACTGTCCCACCTGAGCATCGGCTGGCGTTGTCCTCGGAACCATACCCGCGGGTGACAGATGACGGGTCGTTGGTTCCCCCGAACACGTGTGCGTGGTTCCACACCGCGGCTCACCGGCCGGAAGGGCCTGTCGCGTACCGCTAACCAGGCAGGTTCTGCTCCGAACACGACTGTTCCAACTCGACAAGGGTTGGTTGTCCCGGAGCAGAACTTTCACCGACGGACGCAAACGAGAACGCGTTTTGGGTGGCCCTTGCCCCCAACCGCGTCTCCTTCCCTACTGAGCCCATTCCGATCACGACGGTAGGGGCTGACAGTGCCGCAGCCCAATCTTGGACGGCATGGATCTTCTCCAGGTCTGTTTGGTCGGCGACCATCGCTGCGACCTTAGAGACCTCAGCCCCGCTCTTGGTCATCCGAAGAATCTGTTTCTTCAAAAGAGCCTCATCAACGGGCGGCTGGAAGTCGTGGAAGGATGCGACGACAAGCACCTGGTGTCCCACTTCCACAATGAGCACATCCGCGTCCGGGCGCTCAATCTCTATGTCGACCATGTCGGCCCACCGGGCAACTGATTTGACGGCGCGCTCATAGTGGCTCTGCTCTGCGGGGGCGGAAACGTTCAGTCCTCCCCCCTCATCGGATGTCCTCCAGGTCGCCAGAACCGGAGTTCCGAACTTGGTGCGCAGGGCACGTCCCAGGTCTTCAATTACTTGCAGGTTTTGTTCCTCGGCAGGCAGCAGATCTAGGCGCCATTCCACCAAGTCCGCCCCCGCCTCAGCGACCGCGCGCCACTGGGGGGCAACTTCCGCAAGTGACGTCGCCACGACCGGCGCAATCGTTGTCAGTCCGCCGCGGGATAAAATCGCGCGCAGTTGGCTGCGCTCCAGTTCGAGGGATTCCAGTTCTAGTGGTTTAGATTCCGGTTGCAGCGGTTCCTGCTCTGGGCGGGACTGGCCCTTCTGTTCGCTTTCGCTACCCACCTGACACTCCATCCTCGGCTTCCCACAGCCCCGCTCTTTCTTCGTCCGAGAGTACGCGTGAGTCCAACCAACCGTGCGGCAAGTGTGGTTTCTTTTGGGTTCCCGCCCGTCCCCGCGTGCCTTCGGCAGCCGCAGGGTATTCCTGTTTCAGGTCCAGTGCTGCCAGTCGGTCCTCAAGTTCAGTCATGGAGCCAACCAGGTTTAGGTTGCGGCGTGCCTGTCCTCCAACGGAGAACCCGCGCAGGTACCAGCCCACGTGTTTGCGCATCTCTCGCATAGACCGGTCCTCGTCACCACTGTTGGCAACGCTTTGTCGGGCGTGTTCCACGATGATTTCGGAGACCTCACGCAACGAGGGGGTGCTGTGATCATCAAACCCCCACATCGCCGACGTCAGGTCTGAGAACAGCCAGGGACGACCCTGGCATCCTCGTCCCACAATCACCGCGTCACATCCGGTCTGCTTCATCATCGCGGTTGCGTCGGCGGCACTGAAAACGTCCCCGTTCCCAAACACTGGGATCGTGACCGTGTCCTTTAGCTTCGCGATCCAGTCCCACTGGGCGCTACCCGAGTAATACTGCCTCTGGGTGCGGGCGTGAAGCCCCACCGCGGCAACCCCTGCACGCTGGGCGATGAGGGCAGCGTCGATCGCGGTGACATGATCGTCGTCAATGCCAATGCGCATCTTTATTGTGACTGGCACGTTCACTTGCCGGCTTCTGGCCGCCTTCTCAACGGACCCCACAACTTGGTTGACGATCTGCTCAAACAGGTCTTTCTTCCACGGGATCGCTGCCCCGCCACCCTTGCGAGTAACTTTTGGAACCGGGCAGCCAAAGTTCAGGTCAATGTGGTCCGCCAGGCCACGCTCTACCAGCATTCCGGCGGCCCGCGACAGCGAGGTGGGGTCCGTTCCATAAAGTTGCACGGACCGGACCCTCTCACTGGGATCTGGACGCACCATTGACCAGGCGCGATCACTACCTTCCAACAGCGCGCGGGCCGTCACCATTTCAGCCACGTAAAGTCCGGAAGGGGCATCCACGTGTGGCACCGCGTCTTGCAGGAGTGCGGGGCAGTGCTGCGCGAGGGGACGCTCACCGAACTGTCGGCAAATCTTTCGAAACGCCTGGTCGGTCACGCCGGCCATGGGCGCCAAAATCACCGGGGTGTGAACCCGAATGTCGCCAAGTTCTATGAGCGCCGGGGCGCTTGGAGGGTTAGCTATGCGACTTCCAACCGGTCCAGAAGCCATGACCTCACCTCAGATATCGGGATGCGCACCTGCTTCATCGAGTCGCGTTCGCGAATGGTGACCGCGTTGTCTTCAACCGAGTCGAAGTCGTAGGTGATGCAGAACGGGGTCCCGATCTCATCTTGGCGGCGGTAGCGGCGCCCAACCGCACCGGTCTCGTCATAATCCACATTCCACAGTTCACGCAGTTCGGATGCCAGCTCCTTGGCGGGGCCAACCAGTTCTTCCTTCCGGGAAAGCGGGAGAACCGCGGCTTTAACCGGGGCGAGGCGAGGATCCAAACCCAGCACCACACGCTTTTCCACGCCACCCTTAGCCGTGGGAGCCTCATCTTCCCGGTATGCCTCTACCAAGAACGCCATCAGCGAGCGGGTCAGCCCTGCGGAAGGCTCAACCACGTACGGGGTCCACCGCTCCCCTGTTGTCTGATCGAAGTAGTCGAGCTTTGCGCCAGAAGCCTCCGAGTGAACGGTCAGGTCATAGTCCGTTCGGTTCGCGATGCCTTCCAGTTCGCCCCAGTCCGAGCCCTGGAACCCGAACGTGTACTCAATGTCGATTGTTGACTTTGAGTAGTGGGACCGCTTCTCCGCGGGGTGCTCATACAAACGCAGGTGTTCCCGTTTGATCCCCAGATCCACATACCAGTTCAGTCGCTCTTCAATCCAGTACTGGTGCCATTCCTCATCGGTGCCGGGTTCAACAAAGAACTCGAGTTCCATCTGCTCAAACTCACGGGTCCGGAAAATAAAGTTGCCCGGCGTGATTTCATTTCGGAAAGACTTACCGATCTGGGCGATGCCGAACGGGGGCTTCTTCCGCGCCGCGGTCATCACGTTCTGGTAGTTGACGAAGATGCCCTGCGCCGTTTCGGGACGCAGGTAGTGCAGCCCGGTCTCATCATCAACGGCACCCAGGTAGGTCTTCATCAAACCGGAGAAAGCACGCGGCTCAGTCCACTGTCCTCGCGTGCCACAGTTGGGGCACGCAATCTCAGACAACTCAACTGAGGATTCAGCAACATCATGCTTTTCCGCGTAGTTCTCCACCAACTGGTCCTCACGGAACCGGTTGTGGCACTTCAAGCATTCGATCAGCGGGTCCGTGAACGCTTCAACGTGGCCCGAGGTTTCCCACACCTTCGTCGGCAGAATAATCGATGAGTCAATCCCAACAACGTCGTCGCGCCTACGCACCATGGCCTTCCACCACTGGCGCTTGATGTTTTCCTTCAGTTCCACCCCGAGCGGACCGTAGTCCCAGGCGGAGCGAGTCCCTCCATAAATCTCTCCCGCAGGGAAAACAAAGCCCCGCCTCTTGGCGAGGTTGATGACAGCATCTAACTGGCGAACGTCTCGACTCACGTCCAACTCCTTGATCAGGTAAGCCTTCAGGGTCCCACTCTGGATTGAGTGATCCTGGGCTGAGTTCCGGGGGCAAGTCTACCGACCCACCCCGACACTTCTAAACCACGTCGCAACGTGGACGGCTCACCCCTTCTTGACAATCGTTCTCATCATGCCGAAGCTGAGTGGGTGATTTTAGAAGAGGCCCCCTCCCCGCTTGGGTCTGGGGACCCTGCGTCTGGGAAACCGCGTCCGGTGGTTCGTTTCGAGGACCTTGAAGTTGGTTACGGACGCAACACGGTCCTCCACGACATAACAACCCAGGTTGAAGCAGGTGAATGCGTAGCCATCACCGGCAACAACGGGAGCGGCAAATCCACTCTGGTAAACGCGCTGGTTGGGATCATCCCCTTTCAAAGAGGTGAGATAGACCTGCTCGGATACGTGCGTGAAGCCGGGCAGAAGCCCCGCGGTGAGAGACCGTGGAACAAACTCGGCTACGTTCCCCAAAGGTTACGGGCCACGGGTGGCATCGACGCCAGCGTCGCAGAAGTAGTCCAGGCTGGCTTGTTGGGGGTTGGCTCTCTTCGACCTCCACGGAATTGGCGTGAACAGGTGCGCCAAGCCCTCGACCGGGTGGGACTCCGACACCGGGAGAACGACAAATTCGCTGTCCTGTCTGGGGGCCAGCAGCAGCGGGGCCTGATTGCTCGCGCCCTGATCCGCAACCCGGAACTGGTGATCTTTGACGAACCTTTGGCAGGTCTTGACGCTCACAACCGGGAACGACTGGCAGAACTAATCGGGGAACACCAAAAAGCCGGTGGCACCTCTTTAATTGTGCTCCACGAACTTGGGGAACTGAGGCCACTCATCACCCGCGAAATCCGCATTGCTTCGGGCCACATCGTTCACGACGGCCCCTGCACACACGTCAGCCACGTTGACTTTGACGGGCCTTGGGTTTCCGAGCGGTGGCACGACATGATTGGTGACAATCCTCGATGATGGACCTTCTCAGTTCCCCACTGTTTATCCGCTCCGTGCTTGCCGCTCTCCTAGTGGGCATTAGTGCCCCCGTTGTTGGGTCCTACCTGGTGAACCGGCGCCTTTCCATGCTGGGTGACGGGATCGGACACGTGGCCCTGACAGGTGTTGCCCTCGGCTGGGTTGTCGGGTCGGCAGCAAACATTGTGCCCATCGACAAACTGGCCGTGCCGGGCGCCTTGGTGGCGTCAATCGGTGCCGCAGTGATCATCGAGTTGGTCCGACGATCGGGCCGCACCTCGGCCGACGTGATCCTGGCGATCCTCTTCTACGGCGGCATTGCGCTGGGCGTGGTGCTGATTGGTTTAGCCGGGGGGACATCTACGCAGTTGAACTCTTACCTGTTCGGATCTCTTGCGACGGTTTCAACCAGTGACCTCATCTTGATCGCGGTGATGGCGGTCCTCATCTTCGTGTTTGGGGTGGGGTTGAGGGCGGCGTTGTTTGTGGTGACCTCGGACGAGGATTTTGCCACCGCCACCGGCCTCCCCGTCGACCGACTGTCGATGCTGGTTGCCATCATGTCAGCCGTGACTGTGGCAGTGTCCATGCGGGTGGTAGGAGCGCTCCTCGTATCAGCGCTAATGATTGTTCCAATCGCAATCACACAAATGTTCGCCCGTTCTTTCCGTTCCACCATGGTGATCGGCTCCATTTTGGGTGCAATCCTGTGCGTCACCGGCCTCCTAATCACGTATCAGGTAGACATTTCCCCGGGCGCCACAATCGTCGTTTTGGCAGTGACCATCTACGCGGCACTGTTCGTGTTCAAATCAATCGCGGAACGACTCCGGCCCCGCACCCGCGCCACCCAGGACTGAGCGCAGTGCCGAAGGAAACAAACGTGCCCGAGCCTAAGCCGCGGATGACAAAGCAGAGAATCGCCGTCCTCCGAACTCTGGA
>ERZ1032852.105-NODE-105-length-24298-cov-8.361919_pt1 | contig 24298 bp, 20 predicted proteins | sample MGYA00516689_ERZ1032852 | MGnify/ENA primary metagenome ERZ1032852 (study PRJEB33719, sample SAMN04262499) | wastewater metagenome | biome: rural village; feature: composting latrine chamber; material: composting feces with ash | place: El Salvador | collected...
AGCGTGTATACGCCAAAAGTGTATCGCGGGTTCGAATCCCGCTCTCTCCGCTCCCTGATTAATAAAAAAAATAAAAGTGAAAGTCATCGTTTAAAATAAATATACTTGAAACTAAGACAGAATAAAACGAACAAATCAAAAAATCATTAATCACAAAATTGAACACGCAATGAAAAAGTTATTCGCAATTTTAGCAATCTTCGGAGTGATGTCCGTGGGATTGTCATCGGTTCTTTTCGCGCAAGAAACCACTCCAGAAGAAGCCACCGAGCAAGTAGCCGCCACGCCGGTTGATACTGCACCCGTGGTTGTTCAAGAAACAGCAGGTGGAGCACACCAGGCGCTTAAAGTGAAATTCATCGAGGGAGGTGCCGGATTTATGAGCATGATTGCTATCTGTTTAATCCTTGGCCTTGCTTTCTGCCTCGAAAGAATTATCTACTTGAGCTTGGCGGATGTTGATCCCGACGCGTTTTTAAATAAAGTAGGTGACGCTCTTGATAGAGGTGATGTGGAAGCCGCGAAAGATATCGCTCGCGATACCCGGGGACCTGTAGCATCTATCGTTTACCAGGGGCTTCTTCGATTGGATCAAGGAGCCGACGCGGTGGAACGCTCCATCGTGAACTACGGTGGCGTGCAGTCCGGGTTGCTGGAAAGGAACCTTTCATGGATCACGCTGTTTATCGCTATCGCTCCATCACTTGGTTTCTTGGGAACAGTGATCGGGATGGTAATGGCGTTTGACGATATCCAGAGAGCGGGTGATATGAGCCCTACCATCGTGGCCGGGGGTATGAAGGTGGCGTTAATCACGACCGTGGGCGGTCTCGTGGTGGCTATTATCCTTCAAATCATCTACAACTACATTCTTTCCAAAATGGAGGGCATCCTCAACAAGATGGAAGATGCCTCGATCACCTTCCTTGATCAGGTGATTAAATACAACGTTAAATACAAAAACTTGTAATTGGTATGGCTGTAACAAAAATACACAGAACATCCCGTACCGTTCTCATTATAGGGGTAATTATCTCTATCGTGGTGATGGGGCTGTTCTACTTTGGAGGGCAAGCAGCCCCGGGAGAACTGGTCGCGGGCGATATGAGCCAGCCTAAGTTCACGGACGTTGTAATATACTGGATGTATGCCTTGCTGGTCATCACCGTGGTAGTTCTTATCGGGTTTGCCATCGTGGACCTTTTCAGGGGATTAAAAGAAAATCCCAAAAAGGCCCTCGGGGGGTTAGTGGCATTGCTCGCGCTGGCCGCGTTATTGGTAATCACCTATATCATGGGTGACGGTACCCCGTTGAATATCCCCGGGTATACCGGAACAGACAACGTTCCACCGATGCTGAAATTGACGGATATGTGGCTTTATAGCATGTATTTCATGTTCGTGATTACATTGCTGGCCATGATCGTGTTTCCCCTGTTTAAAAGGAAAAAATAATCGACTCGTCGAGGAATCAAATTAAAGAAAGGTAAAATTTTATGGCAAAATCTCAAAGAAAGGTTCCGGCGCTCAACGCGAGTTCCATGGCTGACATTTCTTTCCTATTGCTGACCTTCTTCTTGCTTGTTTCGAACATGGACGTCGATTCGGGATTGGCGCGCCGGTTGCCGCCGCCCCCGCAAACAGAAGAGGACACTTCGGTAGAGGTGCAGCGGAGGAACCTGTTGGTCGTGCTGGTCAACGCACAAAACGAGACGATGGTGCAGAACCAGCAGAGCAGCGAGTGGTATGCCAACGAAGCGGAATTACGCGGAGCAGGCGGGAAAGTAGCACTGAAAGACAAGGTGAAAGAATTTGTTCTGAACACCTCCAATAGCAGTGAACTTCCCGCACTGGAAGAGGTGGATTTCGGGGCACCTATTGGCATCGTGCCAGTGACGTCGGCCCACGTGGTTTCCATTCAGAATGACGCGACCACTAGTTACAGGGCCTACATTGCCGTGCAGAACGAAGTGGTAAAGGCTTATAACGAACTAAGGGAAGAGGGAGCAAGAAAGTATTTCAACACCTCTTACGCCGATTTGACGGAAGATCAGCAACGTCAGATCAACGAACTCTATCCTCAACGGATTTCCGAAGCGGAACCAAAAAATTATGGAGGAAATTAAATATGGGAAAATTTAACAAGAGCGGTGCACGGGAAATGCCCGAGATGAACACGTCATCCATGCCTGACATCGTTTTCGCTATATTGTTCTTCTTTATGGTGACTACGACGATGCGTAGCGAAGAGGTGCTGGTTCGGATAAAACTTCCTACCGCTTCCGAAGTACAGAAACTGGAAAAGAAATCGTTGGTATCGTATATCAACATCGGTGCTCCCATGGATACCCGCTTGGGTACCGGAACACAGATGCAGCTGAACGACCGTTTCGCGCAAGTATTCGAAATTCAGGATTACATTGCCCAAGAGAGGGCCAGTATGAGCGAGGCCGACCAGCAATTGATGACGGTATCCATCAAAGCAGACGAAGATACCCGCATGCAGTATATCACTGACGTGAAGCAGGCTTTAAGGCAGGCATACGCATTGAAAATCAGTTATTCCGCGCGTCCGTCAGAAAACTGATGCAGGGGTAACAAAAGCAGTATCTAAAAAGGGGTATGACACGATCATACCCCTTTTTTAATTTTTGAAGCCAGCCCCATCCCTTTTATACTTTTTGGTTGCTTTTCTTTATCACGCTTTCCCTTTTTTCCGGTACGCTTGATCGTGCCCCGCTTTAATCCATTCCATGACATTGGCCGGCGGACGTTTCGCGAGCAACTCTTGCTTCATGAAATCCATGTAAGGCATCACGCGCGTGAAAAATTGGTAGTAGCCTTGGCAAAGGTAATTTAGACCTTCGTTGCCATACTTGTCTTTGATAAACCGGTTCTTCGGACACTCCCCGTAACAGGCAAACAGCACGTCGCATTCGCGACACTGTCGCGGAAGGCTATCGAACTTGTCGTTCCCGAACTTCAACTGCTCCTGGGAGTACATCATGGAGGCCAACGTGGACGAGTAGATATTCCCCAGCCGGTATTCCGGGAACACGTAGTGGTCACAGGAGTAAACATCGCCGTTGAACTCCATCGCGCCGGCATGGCCGCATGTCTTTGCCATGGTACAGACACTCGGCTGCTCACCTACCCAGTTGGCCAGGGTGGAGTCGAATATCTGGATAAACATCTTGCCCACGTCTTGTTTCACCCACTCGTCGAAGATAGCGCAAAGGAAATTGCCCCATTTTTTGGCCGGCACCGAGTACGGTGCCAGTTCAACCTCGTTGGCTTTCTCCTTCGCGGTAGCCAGCTTGAGGAGTGAGGGAACCTTCCGTATCCGTTCCACGATGGGAGTGAACTGCACGTACTGGCATCCGATCTCCTTGAAAAAACGATAGAATTCCAAGGGATAGTCCACGTTGTAATCGTTCACTACTGCCATGCAGTTAAACTCCACGCCGTGCTTTTTCAGCAACTCGATTCCTTTCATTACGCGGTGGAATGAGGGGCGCCCCATCTTGTCGCGGCGATACTCGTCGTGAAAACCTTGCGGGCCGTCGATCGAAATCCCCACCAGGAAATTGTTCTCCTTGAAGAAAGCGCACCAAGCATCGTTGAGCAAGGTGCCGTTGGTTTGGATAGAGTTATCGATCTGCCGCCCCCTGGCGTACTTTTTTTGTAGTTCCACCGCTTTCTTGTAAAACGAGAGCGGACGCATTAAGGTCTCCCCGCCGTGCCAAGTGAACATCACCTGCGGCATGGTTTGTGACTCGATGTATTGTTGGATGAACCGCTCGAGGAGCTCTTCACTCATCACTTGGTTCTTTTTTTTATAGAGATGCTCCTTCTCCAAGTAGTAGCAGTAGTCGCAGTCCAAGTTGCACTTGGAACCTACCGGCTTAAGCATCACGTACATGGGTTTTGCAAAAGGCGCGAAAGTTGACATATCAATAATATTTATCAAACAAAGATAAACAATTAGGGCAACTAGGTGGTTCAGTTTAGATAATTTGAGAAATTAATCGCGGTATTTTAGCATTTGACTACCACTGATTTGAATCTCGGTTTTTCATGAACAAGTTGCGGCCACGTCGAAACACGCCGCGTATAATGGATTTATAACAAAAAGATAATGAGAAAAAAAGACAATTTATTACACGTTGGATGGGCTATCCTGAGACTCGGGATAGGCATCACGATCTTTTTACACGGGTTGCCGAAAATTTTAGGGGGCCAAGAGGTATGGACAATGGTAGGTAGCAACATGGCTATCTTCGGGATTACCTTCGCGCCTGCTTTCTGGGGCATGCTCGCGGCGATCACCGAAGCAGTCGGAGGCTTGCTTTTCGCGCTGGGGCTTTTCTTCCGTCCGGTGGCCCTCTTGCTCACGGGAACAATGGTGGTTGCCCTGGTCACGCACCTTGCCGCGGGAGACCAGTTCATGCAGTACGGCCACGCGTTGGACCTGCTGATCATCTTCGCGGCTTCCATCCTGATTGGCCCCGGTCGCGTTTCGCTGGATGCCCGGCTTATACCGAGAATCGCCTAAGCTGTGTTCCGGCGGCCGGCATCAATATCCGCCCCGAGGATATTTGCAAAAACAATCCCCTTCCTTTTTAGCTTGATGCTTGAAAAAGAAGGGGATTGCTGTATAATCTATACCCGTTATACCCGGGCCGAACCAATGTTTACCATGCCGAGTCTCGTGTTCTGGGACGCTCTGTAGGAAAACAAAAAAAGGGTAAGCTTACTATATCGCGCCGCTACAACCAAATACCCTTGCTTCGGTCAAGACCTGGGGGATTCAATGGGAGCTGGCCGTATAGGACTTACCCAACTGCAAAGATAAGACTTTATTTTTAGTTTCAAAAGGATGAATTTGATTTTTTCAATTCACCCCCTTTTTCTATCTTTGTATAAGATAGGATGCGCCTCGGCATTATTCAAGCAAGCTTGATACTGCTCTCGGCTTTCACTCTCTTTGTATAGTATGACGAGATAAAAAAATAATAGAATAAGAACATGGATATTGTAGACCGCTTTATCAAGTATGCCCGCATCGATACACGATCGGACGAGAACAATTCGGAGACACCCAGCACGAAAAAACAGTTTAACCTCGCGAAGGAGGTCGAAAGAGAAGCCTTGGAGATGGGGCTCGAGGACGTGAGCCTCGATAGCAACTGCTACTTCATGGCAACCCTGCCGGCAAACACGGAGAAGGATGTACCGACCATCGGGTTCATCGCGCATTTCGACACGAGTCCCGATATGAGTGGGGAGAACGTGAATCCCCGGATCGTGGAGGAATACGACGGGAAGGATATCGTGCTCAACGAATCCAAGGGAGTAGTGTTGTCGCCGGATGATTTTCCCGAATTGCTGCAACACGTGGGCGAGGATATCATCGTGACAGATGGAACCACGTTACTGGGTGCGGACGATAAAGCGGGTATCGCGGAGATCATGGACGCGATGCAGTATTTGATCGATCATCCGGAGATCGAACATGGGAAGATCCGAATTGGCTTTACACCCGATGAGGAGATTGGCCGGGGAGCCGACCTGTTTGACGTGGAAAAATTTGGTGCCGAATGGGCGTATACCATGGACGGGAGTGGAGTGGGAGAGCTGGAATACGAGAACTTCAATGCTGCTTCTGCCAAGATAAAGATACAAGGACGTAACGTGCACCCGGGTTACGCGAAAGACAAGATGATCAACGCACTGCACGTGGCCAACGAGCTGGTGGCCCTGTTGCCCATCAAAGAGCGGCCGGAGCATACCGAAGAGTACGAAGGGTTCTTTCATTTGATTTCGTTGAGTGGGACCGTGGAGGAATCCGAAGTCACCTATATCATCCGTGACCACGATCGTGAGAAATTCGAACATCGTAAGGAACTAATGGAGCGAGCCGTGGCCGAGATGAACCAAAAGTACAGCGATCGACTTACCCTCGAGATGAAAGACCAGTATTACAACATGCGGGAGAAAGTGGAACCGGTGAAGCACGTGATTGATTATGCTTTTCGTGCCATGGAGGAAACGGGGATAACACCCAAGATTAAACCCATCCGGGGGGGGACGGATGGTGCCCGGTTGTCGTACATGGGCCTTCCTTGTCCCAATATCTTTGCCGGTGGAATGAATTTTCACGGGAGGTACGAGTACCTGCCTATACCTTCCATGAAAAAGGCCTCGAAAGTGATCGTGAAAATTGCGGAATTGGTCGCGAAAAGTTAATTTTAAACGTGTTGAAAAGATGAAGACAACTCCTTTTACCGATATTCATATAGCGTTGGGTGCCAAGATGCATGAGTTCGCGGGATATAATATGCCCATCGAGTATTCCGGTATCATAGACGAGCATCAGGCGGTAGTGAATAGCGTGGGCGTGTTTGACGTGTCGCACATGGGTGAATTTTGGGTGAAAGGGCCCAAGGCGCTTGAGTTTCTACAAAAAGTGACCAGCAACGATGCTTCTCTTATCCCGCTCGGGAAGGCACAATATACCTCTTTCTTGAACGAAGAGGGAGGCATCGTGGACGACCTGATCGTTTATCACTACGAACCCGAGAAGTATTTGATGGTAGTGAATGCTTCCAATATTGAAAAAGATTGGGAGTGGTGCCGGCAATGGAACAGCATGGGTGCCGAGTTAGAGAACGCGTCTGACCATATGGCACTGCTGGCAGTGCAAGGCCCCAACGCCAAGGAGACCTTGCAGAAGCTGACAGACACGGATCTCTCCGCGATTCCTTATTACTCGTTCGTGACCGGAACGTTTGCCGGCGCCGAAAACGTGATTATCTCCAACACCGGGTATACCGGCGCGGGTGGTTTCGAACTCTATTTTTACCCGGCCGAGGGGAAAAAGATTTGGGACGCGCTCTTCGAGGCGGGGCAAGAGTTTGGGATCAAGCCGGCAGGGTTGGGGGCACGCGATACGTTACGCCTCGAGATGGGCTTTTGTCTTCATGGCAACGAACTGGATGAAACCACCACGCCATTGCAGGCAGGTCTCGGATGGATTGCAAAATTCGCGGAGAACAAACAGTTCGTAGGACGCGAAGCATTGGAAAAAGAGAAGGAGGACGGCATAACGCGCAAGCTTTGCTGCTTCGAGATGGTGGACCGGGGTATTCCCCGGCAGGGATACGAGATCATGCACGAAGAAGAAGGAGTGATCGGCTATGTCACGTCGGGTACCATGTCGCCCATGCTCAAAATCGGCATCGGGATGGGGTATGTAAAACCCGAATACGCGAAACCGGGGAGCGAGATCGTGATAAAGGTCCGTGACCGTAGCCTGAAAGCGAAGGTGGTGAAAGCTCCTTTCAGAAAGCAAGGCTGATTTGATGATTTAACAATTTAACGATTTTCCGATGGGATTGGATCAGCATTTTCACCAATCATCACATCAGTTATTGGGGTAAATCTCTTTTTTCCCGGCGAGGAGGGTGTTTTTCAAGAGCGAAACGATGGTCATGGGGCCCACGCCTCCAGGAACGGGAGTGATGAAGGAGCACCTGGGAGCTACCTCGTCGAACTTGACATCGCCCGTGAGTTTAAAGCCTGATTTCGTTTTGTCGCTCGGGACGCGGGTGGTGCCCACGTCAATCACCACGGCTCCTTCCTTAACCATATTGCCCGTGAGGAATTCGGGCACGCCCAATGCCGCGATAATAATATCGGCTTGCAGGGTAATCTCCTTGATATCGGGTGTACGGCTATGGCAGACGGTGACGGTGCAGTCGCCGGGGTAAGCCTTCTGCATCATCAGCATGGCCGCCGGCTTGCCCACGATATTGCTACGCCCGAGGATGACGCAATGTTTCCCGCGGGTCTCGATGCCATATCGTTTTAATAGCTCCAAGATGCCCGATGGAGTGGCAGAAAGAAAACAAGGCATTCCTAGCGACATGCGCCCCACGTTCACGGGGTGGAAGCCATCCACGTCTTTGCGGTAGTCGATTGCCTCGGTAATCTTGGTCTCGGATATATGCTTGGGGAGGGGCAACTGCACGATAAACCCGTCGATATCAGGATCGTTGTTTAGCCGGTCCACGCAGGCAAGCAGCTCCTCTTCGGTCACGTCTTCTTCGTAGCGCACGAGCGTGGAGTTAAAGCCCACCGCTTCGCACGCCTTCACTTTATTAGCCACGTAAGTCTCGCTGCCCCCGTCATGACCGACCAGCACAGCTGCCAGATGCGGTGTTTTGCCTCCGGCGGCCTTGATCCGAGTTACCTCTTCCGCGATCTCTTCCTTTATCTTGGCGGATACTGCCTTCCCGTCTATTAACCTCATATTGATTAGCAGATTTACTGATTTACTGATTTGCTGATTCAATCATCACATCATCGAATCACCCCATCATCACATCAAATTTATCTTTTTCTTCGTGCTTGGCGCATTGCTTTCTTGGCACCCCCAGCTCCGCCGGTGGTCATCATCCGCATCATCTTGCGGGTTTCGTCGAACTGTTTGAGGAGCTTGTTTACTTCCTGTACATTGGTGCCACTGCCTTTGGCGATACGGGCACGTCGGCTTCCGTTCAGTATTTCGGGGTTGCTACGTTCTTGGGGAGTCATGGAGCGGATAATCGCCTCTATCCCCTTGAAGGCATCGTCGTCGATATCCAGGTCCTTGATCTGTTTACCCACCCCTGGAATCATCGAGGCAAGGTCTTTCAGGTTCCCCATCTTCTTTATTTGTTGAATCTGGGCGATGAAGTCGTTAAAATCAAACTGGTTCCGGGCAATCTTTTTCTGTAATTTCCGTGCTTCTTCCTCGTCGTATTGCTCTTGTGCTTTCTCCACGAGTGAAACAATATCTCCCATACCCAAGATACGGTCGGCCATACGTTCGGGATGAAAGACATCGATGGCATCCAGTTTTTCTCCGGTACCCACGAACTTGATGGGCTTATTTACCACCGACCGGATGGATAAGGCGGCTCCGCCACGGGTATCCCCATCGAGCTTGGTCAGCACTACCCCGTTGAAGTCAAGCCGCTCGTTGAACTCCTTGGCCGTGTTTACCGCGTCTTGCCCGGTCATGGCATCCACCACGAAAAGAATCTCCTGCGGGTTGACTGCCTTTTTGATCGACTCGATCTCGTTCATCATCTGCTCGTCGATCGCGAGACGCCCCGCGGTATCAATGATAACCAGGTCCTTGCCATACTGCCGCGCGTGTTGAATAGCATTCTGGGCAATCTTAACCGGGTTCTTGTTCTCTTCCTCCGCGTAGACCGACACGCCGATCTGCTCGCCCAGTACCTTTAGCTGTTCGATAGCGGCGGGACGATAGACGTCGCCGGCCACCAACAGCGGGTTCTTTCCACGCTTGCTCTTGAGCATGTTGGCCAGCTTGCCGGAGAAGGTGGTCTTACCGGACCCCTGGAGACCCGACATGAGGATGACCGCCGGATTCCCCTTGATATTGATCTCGGCAGCAGTGCCCCCCATCAGTACGGATAGCTCGTCGTGCACGATCTTCACCATCAATTGCTCCGGCTTCAGGGCATTGAGCACGTCTTGCCCCATCGCTTTCTGCTTGACGGTCTCGGTAAATTCCTTGGCAGTTTTATAGTTCACGTCGGCATCCAATAACGCGCGACGTACCTCTTTCAGGGTTTCAGCCACGTTGATCTCGGTGATCTTTCCCTGTCCTTTTAGTATCTTGAACGACTTCTCTAACCGTTCATTTAAATTTTCAAACATAATCTTGGTGCAATATGTAACGCTTCGCTCTCATTCCGGTCTTCCTTATCAAGCATAGGTTTCCAGCCTTGGCAGACGTGAGGAAACGACTCGTTTTGTATAGTAAACTCGTGCTTTCTTCTTAGCGAGAAGATGGATACAAAGGTAATGAAAAAAGGATTAAACCCGAACACACCTGCGCGTAAATGCCTTTTTGTTTATGCTATATGTAACGATCAGTCGTCAAAAATGACTACTTTTGCTTTCTCTTTACGCCCGATGCAATGAAGCAGAAATCACTTCAACCGTTTATCTGGCTCTCTATCGCGGCAGCGGTGGCGACCATCTTGTTAAAATTCTACGCGTACCGTGTTACCGGTTCGATGGGATTTCTATCGGACGCGTTGGAGTCATTCGTCAACCTGTTTGCCGCTATCTTTGCTTTCGTGATGCTTAGGCTGGCACAGAAGCCGGCGGATGAGAAGCACGAGTTCGGTCATAGCAAGGCAGAGTATTTCTCGAGCGCGACAGAAGGGGCCCTCATCCTGATTGCTTCCTTCTCCATCATCTGGTCAGCCGTTCCCCGCCTCGTGAATCCGCACCCCATTGATAATATCCATACCGGCTTGTTCTTCTCCCTCTTGGCATCCATGGTCAACTTAACGGTGGGTGTGCTCTTGATCCGTGTTGGAAAGAGGCGGCGCTCGCTCTTGCTCGAGGCAAATGGGAGACATTTAATGACCGACGTGTGGACCTCCATGGGAGTGATGGCGGGAATCGTGATCGTGCGATTTACCGGCTGGTATATCATTGACCCCATCATTGCCATTCTGGTAGCCATCCATATTGTCTATATCGGCTATAAGCTAATCAGCCGTTCTGCCAGCGGGTTGATGGATGCATCTATCCCGGAAGAGGACCTGGAGCGCATCACTGCCTACCTGGACTCGTTAAGGGAGAAACAGATCCAGTACCACTCGTTGTTAACGAGGGTAGCTGGTCAGCGAAAATTCATTATCTTGCACGTGCTGGTACCGGGAGAATGGACCGTGAAAAAGGGGCACGACCATGCCGACGAGATAGAAGAGACCATCGTGAAGATGTTCGACGAACCCGTTACCGTACACACGCACTTGGAACCGGTGGAAGATCCCGCTTCCATGCGGGATATCGGGATCGATCGCCAAGAGATTGACCCGCGCAAGATTGACTACCACCTCTAATCGTTACCTCTTCAATACCCGTGATCAATGCCTGGACTTTCATTTAGCGGGTCCTCCAGAATCATCCAAAAAAAGCCGCCGCGATACGCGACAGCTTTTCTGATTCTTTGTTTTTTCTTTTTTCTTTTTCTATGCCACTGCAGACCCGATCAAGAAGACGCCCGCGAGTGCCACGATGGCGTAGAGTTCCGGGAACACGGCCAAAATAAGCGTGTTACCAAACACGTCGTGACCCTGCCCGATGGAGGCGATACCGTTCGCGCATACCTGTCCTTGGCGGATTGCCGAGAGGAGGCCTACAAGTCCCAAGGCCAGCCCACCGGCAAAAACCGCGGCCGATTGTATGGCGGTGATCTCCGGCGTGAGGATGTTGAAAATGCTTTGGAACATGAAATACCCGGCAAACCCGTACAGACCTTGCGTGCCGGGCAGCGCCGTGAGCACGAGGAAGTTGCCGAATTTGCTGCTGTCTTTTTTCAATGCCCCGAGGGCCGCGTTCCCGGCGATAGTTACCCCGTAGGCACTACCAATTCCCGAGAGGGCAATCATGAGTCCGATGCCTATATAGGCGATGAGTAGGTTGCTGTCCATAATGTTAGTTATTTGATTGATTTATTTTTTTAAAAGGATTATATTTTTTGCCGCCCCCGCTGAACTCCGCGTTGTTATAGAACTCCACGAAGGTGAGCCGCAAGGGGTGCACGAAAGCTCCCAGCACGTTCATGAACATGTTGATGGTATGCCCGAACAGGAAGATGAGCAAGAAGACGATGGCTCCTCCCACCGCGTTACTCGGGCTCAGCCCCAGCGCCAAACTATTGAACACGCTGGCCAGGATGCCCCCCGAGAGTCCCAAGGCGAACAGCCGCACGTACGATAGTACATCGCCCAACAAGCCGGTCGCCATGTTGTAGGTATCCCAGAGACCCAGTCCCACGTTCATGAACGGGTTTTTCCCCGGCGAGTTAAAGAAGAAGATCAGGATCGCCGAGATGCCGATCACGATCATGTGGGATGTCCCCGTCATCGGTAAGAACGCGGGGAACAGGTAGGCCACGATCACGCTGGCAAGCAGCACGAACCACCCGATGGTAGAAACCGCGTGGGCGAAGCCAAATTGCTTGGCGCGGTTGATGATCTTGAGAAACATGGCGAACATGATCTGGATCACTCCCAGCACGAGGGAGAGCATGAACATTTGCTCGTTATCGAAATAGACCCGGTCCTTCATGTTCTGGAAGAACGGGACGTTGGTCTCGTAGATGCTGAAACCGAAGAATCCCCCGGTGAGCAAGCCGCACACCATGGTGGAGGCCCCGAGTATCTGTACCAACGCGAGGATGCCGCGCATCGGTCCGGCAATTTTTCCTTTTTTTACCAACTTGAATAACGTTGCTGCTACCAGTAGGAATGCCCCGTAACCGATATCACCGAGCGATAGCCCGAAGAAGATCATGTAGAAGGGTGCGAAGAAGGGGGTAAGGTCGATCTCGTTGTACTTGGGCAACATGTAGAGTTCCGCGATGGGTTCGAACAGCCGGCTGAACCGGTTATTCTTGAATTTGATGGGCACGTCGTCTTCCGGCGACGGGTCAGACACTTGAAAGTAAACCTCTTTGGACTCCAGGAACACCTTGATCTCTTCCACGTTCTCCTCGGGGGCCCATCCTTGCAGGAGCATGAGCTTGTCATCTGCCGCGGGCGTGGCGCTACCGGCCACGCGGGTAAAGAAAATGTCGGCCTCCAGCTCGGCTACTGCTGCCTCCAGCGAAGGGAGGTGGGCCGAGAGCTCTTTCAACTCTTCCTCTTTCTTGGCGATTTTTTCTCGTAGGGTATGAATCAGTTGGTCGAGCGCGTCCAGCGACACCCCGGGGCGTTTCATCTCCTCGAGTTGCAGCTCATCCGCGAGTCCCGGCTCGTTTGCTATCGCCACGAAATAGACCTTGGAAGCCTCCCGGTGAATCACGAAAGCGTTATAGCGCTCTTCCCATTCAGGGTCGTACGCTCGCTCCTGGGCAATAAAAAAGTGAACCGGGTAGCCTGCTTCTTCCAGTCGCTTCACCGTCTCCGGGTCAAAACTCCCCCAGGGGCGTAACGTGTCGCGCTCTTTTAGGCTCACTTGCAGTTGTTGGTTCAGGGTGGAAATCTTGTTCTCGATCTGCTCGATCTCCTTGGGCAAGTGCATCCCCCGTTCCGCGTCAGCGGGGTGAGGGGAGAGGGGCGACTTCTTATCTTGGGCCAACTTTAATTTCTTGGCGGATTCATTCAGCCGTTTAAGGGCAGCCAGCTTGTCATGTAATTGCTCCTCATCCACCATTTTATTGTCCTGTTCTACCACGTGAACCATGCCCAAGTCACGCAGGTCCTGCAAAAACTGCAGGTATTCTTTATGGAAAGAGACAAAATTGAATTTCTTCATGGTGGCTACCATACGCTTCCTTCCTCCTTTCTTCGTTGTTCCTGGTGTGTCCGCATAATCTTTTGCGATGACTTGGAGAGGTTCTCCTCGTCTTCCAGGTAGCGTTTTATCTTCAGGATGGCCTCCTCGTACCCCGGGATCTGAACCTTCTCGAAGAGGTTCACCTTCTGGGTCGTTTTCTTACGCGCGTACTCGAGCCGGTGGAGCCGTATCTCTTGAAAATCGCGACGGATACCCACTTCAGCCAGTTCCTCCAAGGTCTTCACCCCGTCGAGGAACCACTTGGGACGGTTGAAGAGGCTGAACGGTTTGATGGCAAACTCCACCTTGTCCAACAGCGGCAGGAGTACTCCCGCCACCTTTCGCTTGGAGAGATGCACGTCTTTCACGCTCACCAAGGTGGGGTCGAACTCTCCCCACAGGCTCACCATCTTCTCGTGCGATTGTATCTTCTCTTCGAGCTCTTGCTCGAGCTGCTTTATTTCGGCTTTGGCTTTCTTCACTTCCACACGCAGTGCCGACTCCTTGCTTTGCAGCGTGGGAAGCGCCCGTACACGCACGTCAAGTTGTTTCTCCAACTGTTGACGGGAAGTTTTATTGTATTGAAATTTAATTGCCATTCCTTATTGCCAGTACGTGTCTACGAGTTCTTGTTTCATGTTTACTTCCGACTGCTTGAAGTGGGTGGACAGCAGCGTCCACGTCTTGTCGAGCATCTCGGTGGTGTCGAGGTTCACGTCTATCGCGAGGAGTTGTTCGGAGTAGTCCCGCGCGAACGCGAGCGTCCGTTGGTCGTAGTCGGTCAGGTCGAACCCGTTCTCCTGTTTCGTTTTCGCGTTCGAGGCATCGGCATAGAGCCGGACTGCCGCGTTCATCACTTGGGGATGGTCTTCCCTTGTCTGCTTACCCTGCACCAGCTGTTTTAGCCGCGAGAGCGAACGGAAGGGATCCACGATCACCTTGCCCACGTCGCTGTCGGTACGCAGGAAGAGCTGCCCTTCGGTGATGTACCCCGTGTTGTCGGGCACCGCGTGGGTGATATCGCCTCCCGAGAGGGTGGTCACTGCCACGATGGTGATGGAGCCTCCCGCGGGGAATTGTGCCGCCTTCTCGTAAATCCGTGCCAAGTCGGAGTAAAGCGATCCCGGCATCGAGTCTTTCGACGGGATCTGGTCCATCCGGTTGGAGACGATGGAGAGCGCGTCGGCGTATGATGTCATGTCGGTCAGCAGCACCAGCACCTTCTCGTTCTTGTCCACCGCGAAGTACTCGGCGGCGGTCAATGCCATGTCCGGTATCAGTAAACGTTCTACTGCCGGGTTTTCGGTAGTATTCATGAAGCTGATGATCCGGTCCAGTGCCCCCGCGTTGCTGAATACCTTCTTGAAGTAGAGGTAGTCGTCGTTGGTCATCCCCATCCCCCCCAGGATAATCTTGTCAGTCTGCGCCCGCAGGGCCACCGTGGCCATTACCTGGTTGTAGGGTTGGTCGGGATCGGCAAAGAACGGGATCTTTTGTCCCGACACGAGGGTATTGTTCAGGTCGATCCCCGCGATACCGGTTGCGATCAACTCGGACGGTTGTTCACGCCGCACCGGGTTCACCGAGGGGCCGCCGATGGCCCGCTCTTCTCCCTCGGGCACGGGTCCCCCGTCGATCGGGTCGCCGTATGCGTTAAAGAAGCGGCCGGCCAGCTGGTCGCTCACCTTGAGCGAGGGCGACTTGCCCAGGAAAATCACCTCGGCATTGCTGGGAACCCCTTCGGTCCCCTCGAAGATCTGCAGGGTCACTTCGTCGCCCAGTATTTTCACCACCTGTGCCAGGCGGCCGTGTACTGTGGCCAGTTCGTCGTAACCTACCCCGGTAGCCTTCACCGAGCAGGTAGCCTTGGTGATCTGGGTGATCTTGGTATATATTTTTTGGAATGCTTTTGCCATGCTTGTTTGATTTGCTGATTTGTGGATTTATCGATTTGCTGATTTAATCAATCATCACATCATCACATTAACTAATCATCACATCGATTTTGTTTTGGGATAGCAGTTCGTTGAGTTGCGCGTGGTAGTTATTGAATCGTTCCGACTCGAACTCCGAGTAATTCATCTGCCGGCCGAGGTTGATCAGCTCCTTGAAGAATTCGGCGACCCTATTGAAATGGTCGAATTCAAACTCGGACCGACAAATATCGATCACCATGTCGAGAATGTATTTTTGCCGCTCGATGGAGGTCACCGCGTCCACGTCGTCGAACGAATCCTGTTGCAATACCACGAAATCGATCAGCTCCGATTTCCAGAAGGTGATGTGGTATTCCACGGGCACGCCGTCATCCCCGAGGATATTGATCTGTTCGGCGATCTCTTTTCCTCGCAACAGGCGGGTCCGGATCTCGCTCACCTTCGTTGTCCAGTCGGGCGAGATATGCTCCGCGATGTACTCCTCGAACTCGGGATACTCGAAATATTTGGAGTAGGAGTCCACCGGGTTGATGGCCGGGTACCGCTTTTTGTCGGCCCGGTCTTGTTCCAGTGCGTAGAAGCAGCGCGCCACCTTCTTGGTGTTCTCGGTTACCGGTTCCTTGAGGTTTCCCCCCGCGGGCGATACCGTGCCGAGGAAGGTGATGGAACCCTCTTCGTTGTTGTTGAGGATCACGTGCCCCGCGCGGCCGTAGAAGTTGGAGATGATGGCCGAGAGGTCCATGGGGAACGCGTCGGGCCCCGGCAGCTCTTCGAGCCGGTTACTCATCTCGCGAAGCGCCTGTGCCCACCGCGAAGTGGAGTCGGCCATCAGCAATACTTTCAATCCCATGGAGCGGTAGTACTCGCCGATGGTCATCGCGGTATATACCGATGCTTCCCGGGCGGCTACCGGCATGTTGGAGGTGTTGGCCACGATGATGGTACGTTCCATCAGCTTGCGTCCGGTATGGGGATCTATCAGTTTCGGGAACTCGGTAAAGATCTCCACCACCTCGTTGGCACGCTCGCCGCAAGCGGCGAAGATCACGATATCGGCTTCGGCCTGTTTGGAGATCGCGTGTTGCAGCACCGTCTTGCCGGTACCGAATGCGCCCGGTATAAACCCGGTTCCTCCTTCCACGATGGGGTTGAGCGTGTCGATAGCGCGCACCCCCGTCTCCAGCAGCTTGTAAGGCCTTGGCTTTTCCTTGTACGCGGTCAGTGGTATCTTCACCGGCCAGCGCTGGATCATGTTCAGGTCCGTCTCGTTCCCTTCGCTGTCGGTTACCACGGCAACTGTTTCGCGGATGGTGTACTCACCCTCTTCCGCGACGCTCTTCACCGTGTACCCGTCTTGCATCACGAAGGGCACCATGATCTTGTGGGGTTGGAAATTCTCGTCCACCTGTCCCAGCCATGCTCCGGCGGTTACCTTGTCTCCCGGTTGGGCGATCGGCTTGAAGTGCCATTTCTTCTCCTCGTCCAGCGGGAAGGTATATTGTCCCCGTTGCAGGAAGACCCCCTCCATCTTGTCGAGGTCGTTCTCGAGCCCGTCGAGGTTCCGTTGCAGGAGCCCTGGCCCCAGCACCACTTCGAGCATGTGTCCCTGGAACTCCACCTCGGCACCTATCGTCAGTCCGCGGGTGCTTTCGAAAACCTGCACGTAGGCGTTATCGCCAACCACCTTGATCACTTCGGCCATCAGGCGGGTGTCGCCCATGTGGATATAGGCTATCTCGTTCTGGGCCACCGCTCCTCGCGCTTCCACGATAACAAGGTTGGAGATGATCCCCCTAACTGTTCCTTTTATCAGCATATATGTTTGTTTTGTCTTTGTCGTATGTTGAAAATATGCAACTAAATCACTCGTCTGACGATATTTCGTGACCCATTGGAACTCGCCCTCGCTAAAAGAGTAATAACTCGCTACGCTCGAACAGCTACTCTTTTTGCGCTTCACGCGAGTTATGGGTACCCCACGAAATATCTATAGGACTCGGCTTTAGTTGCAATTACCGCAGACACTACGTGAAATCATTTATGAATGAATTACTTATAAATCTTCCGGTTTTTGTATCTCGTTTTTGAGCCCGTCGATCAGTTCCCTGAACACGCGCTCTCCCTCCTCGGCATTGAGGCTCACCCATCGCTCCAGTATCTGGAGCTTGCAGAGGTAGGCAAAGAGATACTCTATATTGAAATAGTCGAACAGGCTGTTTTCCTCCAGCCAGTCCCAACGAAATTTATCGATCTTGCGTTCCCGCTCGTGGATGTCTTCTTCCTCGGCGATACGCTGGATGGTGTCGAAGTAGGGCAGTTCATCGCCGATGCCGAAATCGCGGGCGTTGGCGTTTTCGCGGATCGTACGGGCTATCTCGTTATTTCCCACGACCACTTTCTCCACTTCCATCCCGTACTTTCGGGCATAGATGGCCGAGAGCAAGTTTCCCAGGTTAAGGTTCATTTCGAACCACCCGGCGATCAGGCTGTTTTTTGCCTCTCTCCCGTAATCCATGTAGAGCGAGCTGATGAGATCCTCCAACGTGGCCGCGTAACCCGGCAACGTTTCGTTGAGCCGGGCGGAGATAACCTCCTCGAAATAGGGAGGTATCTTATCGCGGTGGATGTCGTCGCCATCTTTCACCTGTTGGATGGCGGTCTCGATCTCCGCCGGGGAGAGAGTGTCTCCCGGCTCCGGATCTGCCTTGCTTGCCGCGTCGCCTTTCAGTTTCTTCCCTGACAGCACCTGCAGGAGGGTGCGGTTATCGTATGCCAAGAAATACCTGCTCAGCAGTTTCTTGTCTTCGGGTTCGAGCACCTCGTCCAACATCTTCCTGAACTCCCCCGTGGTGAAGGGGAGCTTGACACTGTCGAAAGCGATTTCGGGGAGCCCGGATATAAAATAGTAATACTGGTTTTTGAAAAGCATAGCGTGATTCAACGGGTGAATAAGAGATCAATAGCCGATGGCCGGCCCCGGTTAGAAGAGCAGTTGTTGCACTTGAGGACGTAGGAACTCCTTGAAATAATCGGTGAATTCCTTCTCGCCGAATACCACCTTGTAGGAGCCATCCCCAGGAGAAACGGTGAACCCGGTTTTGATGCCGTTGACCGTCTCTATTTTTAGCCCTTTATCGAGCAGTTCTTTGGCTTGAGAAGCGATGTACGTCTCCAGCTCGGCGGGATTTTCCACGCCGACCGTCACTGTTTGGTTTTCCGACCAATTTCTGACCAGTTCCAGGATGAGCTGCTTCATGAACGTTTTATCCTCGACTGCCTCTTTCACTCCCTCGGTGGCCACCTTGTTGGTGAGCAAGTTAGTGATTTCTGTTTTAAGTGCTTCGGATGATTGCGCGGCATACAGCTTAAGTTCCGCTTCGGTGTGTTTCTTGAGCGCGGCGCTCTCCTTCTCTGCTGACGAGAGCAACTCGTCGGCTTTCGCACGGGCATTGCTCAGGATCTGTTGTTCCTGGGCCCGTGCCGCGGCCACGATTTTCTCGGCTTCCTCCTTGCCTTTTTCCACGCCCTCGGCGTATAGTTTTGACGTAAGTTCCTGAATCTTATCCATTATATCGCGAAATGATGTTATTCTGTTCGAAGGTCAGCATTTCTCGTTTTTCTGGCTCGTTATGTGCCTTTCTAACTGCTACTATCGCTGCCTCCGCAAATTTACAAAAAAGAATGCATCCCGGTTGCTAAACAACCTGAAAAATCCTCAATCTTTCTATTTCTGCCCGTTATTCGTTCTTGGGAATGCGTTTCTTGGTCTTCATTTTAGGTCTATTTCCCTCTCGTGTGTGCTCTCCGTTTTTTAGACGTGTTTATCTCTCACTCCTATCGCGGATATGTTATATAACGTTTTGTTAACGTTGTTCAACCGGATCAAGGCGTATTTTCGCGGGAATGATAATTGAAAAACTAAATCAGAAGAATGTATGAAACGAACAGTCCTATTATCCTTTTTGTTGCTTATCCTTTCCGTGGGAAGCAACGCGCAACAAGTTCCTCCTATCCCGGTCGATGCTCGAGTGCGGGTCGGTCAACTTGATAACGGGCTTACCTATTACATCCGTGAAAATCAATTACCCGAGAACAGGGCTCACTTTTATATCGTGCAAAAAGTGGGCTCTATCTTGGAGGACGAAAATCAGCGCGGGTTAGCGCATTTCTTGGAGCATATGGCATTTAACGGTTCCGAGAATTTTCCCGGGGGAGAGGAGGGGAGGAGCATGATCTCCTACCTTGAGACCATCGGCGTGAAGTTTGGCACCAACCTGAACGCGGCTACCGGCATGGATGAAACCATCTACAATATCAACGATGTGCCCGTGACTACCCCTGGAGCCGTGGAAGCATGCTTGACGATCCTTCACGACTGGTCGAACGCGCTGCTCCTTCGGGAAGAGGATATAGACAAAGAGCGAAAAGTGATCAACGAGGAATGGCGCACCCGCGACGACGCTTCGCAACGTATCATCGAGTCGGTAGCCCCGTCAATTTTTAAAGACAGCAAGTATGCTCACAGGATGCCAATCGGGCTAATGAGCGTGGTGAATAATTTTGAACCGTGCGTGCTGCGTGATTTTTATCACGAGTGGTACCGCCCCGACTTGCAAGGGATTGTCGTGGTGGGCGATATCAACGCCGACGAGATTGAAAAACAAATCATCGATGTCTTTTCTCCCATCGTCATGCCCGTGAACGCGACGGAACGGGTATACGAGCAGATCCCTGACAACGAAGAACCCATCGTTGCCGTGGCCGTCGACAAGGAGTTGCCCATGAATAACATCATGGTTGCTTACAAAAGAGACCAAGTTCCCCGGGAACGAAAAACGGGAATGGATTACCTGTTGACGAGCTACATCACCGAGATGATCGGGCAAATGCTTAACGAGCGCCTTCAGGAGATGTTGCCCAAGAGTGAAACGCCTTTTGCCTTTGCCGTTACCCGGAATGGGGCCTATTTTGGCGTGGGAACCAAGGACGCCTTGCAACTGATCGGGGTTGCCAAACCGGGCATGGCGGATGCCACGATTGCTACCCTGATGCGTGAAGTCAAGAGGGCGAGCGATTCCGGATTTACCGAAGGGGAGTACGAGCGCGCCAAGGCCAACTACCAAAGTGACCTCGAGAAACTGTATAATGAACGCGGTAAACAGCTAAATGGTTTCTATGTACGTCAATATATCGATCATTTTTTGAAGAACGAGCCCATCCCTTCCATTGAAGATCGCTATAACCTGATGAACCAACTGGTGCCGCACGTGCCCATATCAGCCGTGAACCAAACCATGCAACAACTGCTTACCGAGAGAAACCGGGTGGTGGTGCTGATGGGAAGCGAGAAAGAGAAGGAGACGTATCCTACCGAGGCGGCGATACTTGATATTATCGGGCAAGTGGACAGCGAAGAACTTGCCGCGTATGAGGATGATACGATTACCGAGCCGTTGATGGCAACCCTTCCATCTAAGGGTAGCGTGTTGGAGGAGAGCATCGACAGCGAGCGAGGCATTACCGTGTGGCGCTTGTCGAACGGGGCGAGAGTGGTGATAAAGCCGACGGATTTCAAACAAGACGAGGTGCTGTTGCATGGTTTTGCCTTGGGGGGCACGTCGGTGCTGGACGACCGGTATGTTGCCGAGATAAAGATGATGGACGATGCTTCCTCGGTAGGCGGGTTGGGCAATTTCAGCGCTACCGACCTGAAGCGGGCCCTTTCCGGCAAGAACGCGGAAGTAAGTTTCAGGGTGGCACCCTTCAACGAGCAGGTCAGCGGGAAGAGTAGTGTGAAGGACTTGGAGACGCTTATGCAGCTTGTTTGGCTGAACTTCACCGCGCCGCGCGAGGACAACGAAGCGTATCAATCGCTCGCCGGCAGACTTAAGGGGATATTGCCCACGCTTCTTCATAATCCCGATTTCGTGTTCACCGACTCGCTGATGAATACCATGTACCTAAACAACCCTCGTTTCTCGTTGCCCACGGTGCAGGAGATCGATGCCGCCGATTACGGCACGTTGCTTGATCTCTACCGGTCACGCTTCGAGAACGCGGGAAACTTCACGTTCACCTTCGTTGGAAACATTACTCCCTCGGAATTAAAACCGCTGGTTGAACATTACATTGCTTCCTTGCCCGGGACGGCTTCGGTAAGCCGGCAACCGAAAGAGGTTGCTACCCGCCGCGGTATCTACACCAACCATTTCTCCTTTCCAATGGAGACCCCCAAGGCCTCGACGGCCATTGTTTATACCGGTGATATGCCGTATACCGCGGAGAATACGCTTAAGCTCGATGCCCTTGGAGAACTCTTCCGGATGGAGTTCACCGAGAAAATCCGAGAAGAAGAGGGAGGGACTTACGGGGTGCGGGTACATCAGGAAGCGGAAAAATTACCCAAGGAAGGATTTACCCTCCAGTTTCAATTTGATACTGATCCCGGGCGGCGCGACGAACTGGTGAAAGTAATGAACGAGGTGGTCGCCGCCATGGAGCAGGAGGACCCGGGTGCCGAAAAATTGCAAAAAGTAAAAGAATACTTGTTGAAACAACACGCCGACAACCTGAAGAAAAATAATTACACGCTTTCCAACACGTGGCAATATTACCTGTATAACGTCGATCATGAAACGGGCTACGTTGCCCGCGTGAACGAGTTGTCGGGAGCCTCGTTGCGGGATTTCGCGACGCAACTGCTCGGACAAGGGAACAGGGTAGAAGTATCCATGACACCTCGTTAATTATATAACTCTGCTTTTTTCTTTGTAAAGAGTGGCGGGCTATTCGTGGCTCGCTGCTCTTTCATTTTTTCCGGCTTACCACCAGTTTTAACCCTTTCCCTCGCACGCTCTCTATTTTTATGGAAGGGTCTTCAGCAAGGTACTTGCGTAGTTTGGAGATGAACACGTCGAGGCTGCGTGACGCGAATACCGGGTCATCTCCAGGCCAGAACTGTTGTAAGATCTCCTCGCGGGCTACCAGCCGGTTATGGTTTTCATGAAGAAGCAAAAGCAGTTTTGCCTCCCGCAAGGTGAGTTTTCGGGCTGCTTGTTTATTCAATGATAGCATTTCATTCTCCGGCTCGAAAAAGTAACGTCCTATGGCAGTACGGCTACTAATGTTATTGGGGCGTGATCCCGTTTCGCTGTTCTTCTGCAAGCGCTGCCTGATGGCCTGTACGCGGTAATGCAATTCTTCCGCGATGTATGGTTTCTTTACATACTCGTCAATGCCACTATTATAGCCCTCGCGTAAATCTTTGGGAGAAGTAAGCCCGGTAGCAAGCAAGATAATGACTTGGTCATCGTTTTCACGGATCGCGCGTGCCAATTCAAATCCGTCCATTTCCGGCATCTGTACATCTGACACTACTATATCCGGTTGAAACGTCTTGTAGAGATCCAATGCTTCTTTTCCGTTGGATGCCCATCGCACATCGTATAGGTCCATCATTTCAAGTCCGCCTTGCACGGCGTAAGCGCATGCTTCATCGTCTTCTACCAACAGGAGTTTTATCATGCTTCAATTACTTCTTGTTCAAGTTTCGTTTGTTCAGCTGTGGAGTCATTTTCGGGTTGCCCGTCGTTGAACGGGAAAAACAGTTCGAAAAGCGTGCCTTCTCCTTTTTTGCTGTGAAGGTTCACGGTCCCGTGATGCGCTTCTGTCACGCTCTTCACGTAGCTTAGCCCCAACCCGAAGCCGGTCACTTCTTTCCGCTTGATGGCCTCCCCTCGTTCAAACTTGTTAAAAATAGCATGTAGGTTCGCGGTGGAGATGCCATGGCCGTTATCTTTTACCGCGACGTGCAGCCCGTTTTCTTTTAACCGGCTGTCGAGTTCGATTTCAACGGTTTCTCCCGAGTATTTGACCGCGTTATCAATCAGGTTGCTGACCGCGTTGTGGAGCATCGTTTCATCCATGTAAAACAGGATATTGCCGGGCTTGAAACGGGTGGAAAAATGCACCTCCTTTTTAGCTTGCACCGAGAATTTTTCTATCACTTGGCTGATTACCCTCGTCACATCGGTTGATTGCATGTTTGGCACGAGGGACGACTGCTCGGCTCGTGCCACGGTGAGAATCCTATCGGTCAAGGCTTGCAGGTTCACGATCTGCTGCTGCGCCAAGTCGATGTACTTATTTCGTTTTTCGGTGTCGGCCAGCACTTTGTCATTCTTCATCAGGGCGTTCACCTGGTAGATGGTTTGCAGTGGTGAAGCCATGTTGTGCGTGAGAGCGTTCGAGAAATCGTTTTGCAGTTGCCGTAGTTTTCGCTCTTTTGTGAACGAGCGCATCAAGAAAAACAGGGCATAGGCAACAAAAAGGATCAGCATCAGTGAAAGGATCAGGGCGAACAGCATCTGTCTGAAAATGGCGCGGAAGGGAGATACAAGCAAAACCTGCACTCCTTCACTTCCATTCATTCGTATGGGGATAATTTCTGATGCCATGGCACCCGGTAGCTTGCCTTTTCCTTCCGGATCGGTGGTCTCTAAAACTTCTCCCGTCTCGGGATTAAGGCGGTTGATGACGAATTCTCCCTGAAGTCTTTGCCGGGCTATCTCGGAGTGGAAAATAGTATCGAGTGTATGAAGCGAAATAAGATGATCTTTCCTGGCGAAAAAATCTTGTAATAGGAGCTGGGGAGTTCCAAAAGATCCGGTTTCGTAATCCTGCTCTACGGTACCAAGCTCTTCATTTGTCGTAAAGTCGGTTTTAGTCCTGATTATCAGTTCCCTATTTACAGAAAGATTGAACACTTCAGCTATGTGGGATTGTAATTGCTTTTGCGTTAACTGGTATGCATTTGCTATCCATATCCCTTGTAATAGCAGGACCACAGTTATTGCGCCATAAGTAAGCACCCGTATATATTTTACAGATTTCATAGCTATCGGAAGACTGTTGTCGAACAAAGATATTGTTTTTTTATTAATGTTAGGCAAGAAGTTTAAAAAAACATACTCGTTCCACTTCGATAC
>ERZ1032852.107-NODE-107-length-23758-cov-11.065266_pt1 | contig 23758 bp, 21 predicted proteins | sample MGYA00516689_ERZ1032852 | MGnify/ENA primary metagenome ERZ1032852 (study PRJEB33719, sample SAMN04262499) | wastewater metagenome | biome: rural village; feature: composting latrine chamber; material: composting feces with ash | place: El Salvador | collected...
GTAAAAAATATGCTGCCGAAAAGCCACTGAAGGGTGCACGTGTAATGGGTTCACTTCACATGACTATTCAAACGGCAGTCTTGATTGAAACACTTGTTGAGCTGGGCGCAGATGTGCGCTGGGCGAGCTGTAATATATTTTCCACACAAGATCATGCGGCAGCGGCTATTGCTGCGGCGGGAGTTCCGGTGTATGCCTGGAAGGGCGAGACACTTGAGGAGTATTGGTGGTGTACGGAAATGGCACTGCGTTTTCCCGACGGTAAAGGTCCCAATCTAATTGTGGATGACGGTGGTGATGCATCGCTGCTGGTTCATTGGGGTTATCGTGCCGAAGAGGATGCTTCAACCATTGACCGCAAGGGTGGCAACCGTGAAGAGCAGATCATTCTCGATACTATTGCCCGTCTGCTTAAAGAAGACTCTCAGCGCTGGCATCGCACAATTGCTGACCTAAAGGGTATATCTGAAGAAACCACAACCGGTGTGCACCGTCTGTATCAGATGATGGAGCGTGGCGACCTCTTGGTGCCTGCAATCAATGTGAATGATTCGGTAACTAAGTCTAAGTTTGACAATCTGTATGGTTGTCGCGAGTCGCTTGCCGATGGTATCAAGCGTGCCACTGATGTTATGATTGCCGGCAAGGTGGTTGTTGTGTTGGGCTATGGCGATGTGGGTAAAGGCTGTGCCCATTCAATGCGCTCGTACGGTGCGCGTGTTTTGGTAACTGAAATAGACCCCATTTGTGCCTTGCAGGCTGCAATGGAGGGTTTTGAGGTAACCACCATGGAAGAGGCTGTGAAAGAAGGTAATATATTTGTGACCACAACGGGCAACAAAGATGTTGTCACAGTTGAGCATATGAAGCATATGAAAGATCAGGCAATTGTTTGCAATATTGGTCACTTCGATAACGAGATTCAGGTTGACAAGCTGGTCAACTATCCTAGTATTTCACACCTCAATATCAAACCACAGGTTGATAAATACACTTTCCCTGCGGGCAACTCAATCTTCCTTCTTGCCGAAGGTCGTTTAGTGAATCTGGGTTGTGCTACTGGACATCCCTCGTTTGTGATGAGCAACTCTTTTGCCAACCAAACTCTGGCGCAGATTGATTTGTGGCAAAAAGACTACGAAGTAGGTGTTTATCGTCTGCCAAAATATCTTGATGAAGAGGTGGCGCGACTTCACCTTGGACAGCTCGGTGTTAAACTGACCACCCTTTCTCCTGAACAAGCCGAATATATAGGTGTAAATGTTGAAGGTCCTTACAAACCGGAACATTATAGATACTAATAGGTTAGCAGTTATGTGAACGGAATTGTTGAAAAATAGTTGCGGATATTTTTGCACATTAAAAAAAAAGCTTTACCTTTGCATCGCTTTTGAAAGAAAGCACAACAGGTAGATTCGCTAGCTCAGTAGGTAGAGCACATCCCTTTTAAGGATGGGGTCCTGGGTTCGATCCCCAGGCGAATCACGCAAAACGATAAAAGCTGTCTTTAATTAGGCAGCTTTTGTTTGTTATATACCCCCAGGCAACCCACAACATCTGTTTTGCAGTTTTGCAATAGAGCCCCACCTAAAACCTTACTGAAAAAATCTGTTTTAGTTTCTAACAAGGCGTTTTATCTCACACCCATATTCTTTGCAAGATTGCTAAAGTATCAATTCGTAAATAACAGAGCCCTGTTTTTTACAATTCACTCCTAGATGCGGCATAAAAAAGTTGGAAATTAAATCTACAGCGGTAGATTGGTCGTTTGTGTCTTGAAAATTGAATCTACTGCGGTGGATTGGATATTTGTGCCATAAAAATGGAGCTCTCACTGCCCTATTAAGATTTTCTGAAGAAGAAAAACGGTGTTTTTTTGTAAATACAGGAAAAATAGCTCTTGAAGAGATAAAAAGCAGCCAAAGCTTGAAAAAATTAATTGATAAAAAGAGAATTCTATTTCTGAACTTAGAATTTTATGGTATAAACGGCGCAAATATAGGCAATAAAACAAAATAATGGGTTTTCGAAGTACATCTACCATGGTAGATGCAAGTTTCAACTCTTTCAGGCATTTCGGAGGGTTGCAAAATGCTTCGAAAAAATATGTCGACAGATTTTACCCAATAAATGCAAATCTACTGTTAGCTGATCTAGTTATATTAGATTTAACCCCCTCTCTTATAAAATCAAAGTAAATTGATTTGTTAACTCTATAAAAGAGTGTATCTTTGCGGCTGATTTAAAAAGGCTAGATAAAACACTTAAGTTTCGTTTAGACTACTTACAAACAACACTTTATACACAATATCGATACTATAAGATGAATTTACTGTGTTAACTTTTTTATTTGGTACTAAATAAACATTTCGAAAAACTATATACACTACAACTTCAGTTATGAACCAAGAATCATCTAACTTTCTGATTAAACGAAGAATAGAGGCAGGAGTTTTCTTAATTCTCTTCTTCGGAACCTTTACCTTTATTGGTAATAGGATGGGTTTGCCAAACATGCTCAACACAATAATGCAAACCTCGTATAGACTACTACTCGATACTGTTTTCTATATTATGGCTATAACCGTACTATCGGGGGCTTTAGGAAAACTTTTAACTGAGTTTGGTGTGGTGCGTCTACTAGAAGTGATGCTGAAACCACTCATGAAACCAATATTTAATCTACCTGGTGTGGCTGCACTGGGTGGTTTGATGACATTCTTATCAGACAACCCAGCTATTATTAGTCTTGCAAAAGAAAAAAACTTCAACAGATATTTCAAAAAGTATCAACTAATATCTCTTACCAACTTTGGCACAGCCTTTGGAATGGGATTGGTGGTAATAATTTTTATGGCTGGTAGAGGTTTTGGTTTTGCTGCTGTAATTGGATTGGCAGGGTCGATTATAGGTAGTATTGTTTCAACAAGACTGATGCAGCGGCTTACACTTAAAGCCTATCCTCACTTGGATGCAGAAATAGAAGAGGAAGATGGCAATGAACATGAAATTTCTTTTAAATCGGAAGGTAGTTTTTTTCTGAGGGGACTAAATTCGATACTCGATGGCGGAAAAACAGGGGTAGATTTAGGTCTTGCTATTATTCCTGGAGTTCTCATTATTTCAACATTTGTTATGATACTCACCTTCGGACCCAGTGCTGAAGGCTATACAGGAAGTGCTTATGAAGGAATAGCACTACTACCCTACCTTGCAGGAAAAATAAACTTTGTTTTTCAATGGTTGTTTGGTTTCGAGAGTCCAGAATTGATAGCATTCCCAATCACCTCTCTTGGTGCAGTAGGTGCAGCACTTGGTTTGATTCCTAAGTTTCAAGCAGAAGGTTTGATAGATGGCAACGCCATAGCAGTATTTACAGCAATGGGTATGTGCTGGAGTGGATACTTGAGCACTCATACAGCAATGCTAGACTCGCTGGGATATAGAAAGCTTACAAGCAAAGCCATTATGTCGCACACTGTTGGCGGGCTTGTTGCAGGAATTTCGGCGCATTGGATTTTTTACTTTATAAGTATGATTTAATAGGTGCCTTTAAAGCTTTGATATAAAGACAACTAGTTTTTGCTATATTTTATATTCCATTACATTTCGATGTTTTTCTAAACATTGATTGCCTTTTAGTTGTTTAAAGTTTTTATTTGCAACATAAATACAATCTTAACTGCAGGTTGTCAATCAAATATTATATACATATATAGAACAAAGTTAGCTCAAATGGATATGAGAATAAAAAGCACTTTCGTTTTTCTGTTATCACTGCTTTTAGCACTGTCTTTAATAACGTGTGTTGATAGCAGATACGATTTATCTGATATCGACTCCACATCAGCTATTAAGGTGAAAGATTTAGTATTTCCAATAAGTATAGATGCAATTACCCTAGAAAGTATAGTTGACATAGATGATCATAATCAAATTAAAGTCATCAATGGAGAATATGCCTTTATGGATGAAGGAAGTGTAGAAAGAGGAAACATCGAAGTACCTTCACTTACAATATCGGCACCAGAGGCTAAGTCTGTAGAAAGAGTTATGAGCCTTACCTCGTTCGGTATAGACCCCTCTAACACTACACCCGGTGATATTATATTTATTAATAGTATTAGAGATGATTTTCGCTTATACAGTGCCGAAATAGATAATGAGTCATCTTTCAGTATAGACTCGGAAAATGTTAATCCAGCTGTAGTAAAAATTGATACTATTGCAACAAGCAACTTTCTAATAAAAATATATATCGGTATAAGCGAATTAAATAGAATTTTTAATAGCATTGAAGTTCATGATTTAACAGTCCAACTACCAAAAGGACTTACAGCCACCTCTTCTGATGGAGGAGTTTATGACACTAGAACCGGAATTCTAACTTTTGCCGACTATATCAGATTTAATGAGAACCTTGAAAAAGAGATCACCATCGACATATCAAAAATTGACGCAAAACAAGCAGGTATTGAGTTAACTGACGGTAATCTGTTGTTTGAAATAGAAAGTTCTATATCAGGTGTCTTTGCTTTGCACGGACGCAATTTAAAAAAACCTGTCACTTTGGAGGAGTTTAAAAAACTGAAAGATCCAACACTAGAAGTTGAAATCAGTTTTCCTAACGGTGATATTGATATTGCTGAATTCTCAGGAGATGTTCGTTTTGAGTATGACGACATAAATTTTGCATCATTTACCATCGAAGAACTACCCAAATTAATAAATCAAGAAGGTACGGATATACGTATTGCCAATCCACAAATATATTTAACTATCAACAATCCCTTATACGATAGCTATCAATTGGAAGCTACAGCCGGTGTCGATTTGTTTCCTACTGACATTGTTTTTGAGGATAAACTTATATTTAATAAAACAATAAACCGTTACTGTTTATCTCCCATAAAGCCTGATAGTATGCTTGTTGCTGGCTCTGTATTTACAGAATTTCCAGATTTAGGTGATATACTTAGTGGAGACGACCGACCAGATGAAATTGACATTAATGTAGTTGACATTGAAGTGCCTCAACAAACAGTAAAAAACTTTGTCTTTGGCAAAGATTATGGAAAAGTGGTAGGAGAATATCTTATTTATGCTCCTGCAACATTTACACATAAAGCAGAAATTCATTATGCAGACACTTTAGATGGATGGAGTGATGATGGATTGGATAAAATGACAATTGACAATTTAAGAGTAACTGCTAAAGTTAATTCAAATATTCCATTAAGCTTCAGAGCTGTTGCCTACCCTATCGATAAGGATGGCAACTATTTAACTGTGGATGGACAACCCATCAAAACTATTGTGCAATACGTAGATAGTGAAGGAGAAAGCTTCGATATACTTCCACCATTTGTAAAAAGCTCTGTTTTGATAGAGTTTAAAAACAGGCTTAAAAATGTTGATGGTATTATTTTTAAAGCCATACTAAATGGCACTAAAGAAATTCATCCGCTTAAACCCAAGCAGAGTATTATGTTTACAGATATAAAACTTAATGTATCAGGAGAATACATCGACGAGTTTTAAAAACCTGATAAAAAGACTATATGTATATGAAATCTACCATAAGACTAATAATTGTACTCTCGGTGTGGATACTATCAACCATTCTTATAACAGCACAAAGCTCACAAACTGGATATTTTACAGATAGCAACCTATACCGTCATACAATGAATCCTGCTATGGGCAATGAAACCAACTATTTCTCGGTGCCTGCAATGGGTAGTAGCAACTTCTCTTTTCGTGGCAATCTTGCTTTAAGAGACATTTTTTATCAGGTTAATGGAAGAACGGCAACTTTTTTGCATCCCAATCTAACCAGTTATGAAGTACTGAAAAACATAAAAGAGAATAATAGATTTGGATTTAATGCAGATGTACAGATTTTCTCTATAGGATTTGATAAGTTTGATGGATACAATACAGTTAGTGTTAATTTACGAGGCAATGCACACCTTAGAGTGCCCGGTGAGCTATTTCGTTTAGTAAAAGAGGAGATAACAAATAAAACCTACGACATAAACAACATTAATGCTCATGCCCATGCTTATATGGAGATAGCATTGGGACATTCGCGCCAAATTAGCGAAGAGCTTCGCCTTGGGGCAACAATGAAAATATTGTTGGCAGGAAGTAACATTGATGCTCAATTAAACAAAGCCCAATTGACTCTAAACGAAGACAAATGGACAATTACCTCGGATGCCGAAGTGAAAGCTAGTTCAAAAGGCTTTGTTTACAAAACCACAATTAACGAAGATACCAACAACAGCTACGTAGATGGGGCTAATATGGATGGTATAGGTATTAATGGGGGTGGTTTAGCAGTTGACTTGGGTGCTGTGTATCAGCTAGATGATACTTGGAGTTTTAGCGCGTCTATTATCGATTTAGGTTTTATCAATTGGAGAAACAATATGGTGGCTAGCACAAATGGCTTGAAAACTTTTACAACTGATGAATACATATTTAGTTTAGACGACGATCAGGATAATAATGTTGATGATGAGCTAGACCGCTTTAAGAATGGCCTCAGCTCGTTGTACGAATTGGAGGATATGGGCAACAGTGGTTCTACTTTGAATGGCATTGGCACAACTATAAACCTGGGCGCATCATACATACTGCCCAGCTATCAACAACTAAAATTTGGTTTGCTGAACACCAATCATATACAGAAAAACTTCAGCTGGAGCGACCTGCGTGCTTCAGCCAATTGGACTTATAGCGACTATTTGTCAACTAGTTTGAGTGTAGCTTATGGAACTTATGGTGGATCGATGGGTTGGATGGTTAATTTCCATCCAAAAAAGTTTAACTTATATCTAGCAATGGATGCATTTACAGGAAAGCTCACCAAACAGTATATTCCACTTTCTGGAGCTGGGTCTTTTCATGTTGGTTTAAATATACCCTTTTAAGAGGTTTACCCTCATCCACTTAAGCTCTCCTTAATTCTCTATGTAAAGTTTGGCATCTCTCTTATTTTGAAAAAGCATACAGATGCGAACTGCTTTTTGCTCATCGATACTTAAAATAAACAAAGGAATTAATCACTAAGATTAATTCCTTTGTCATAATGTTTATATACTACATATCAGATTATATTAACCATGGATCGTCCTCTGGTGCTATATAATCGTGCGTATTAGTATCTATTTCTCTTCCTGGGCAAGCAGGTTTGGTAGGCACATTAAGCTCTGGATGCATATTGTTTGCTTTTTTCAGATTGGCTTGAGAGTCTGCTTTTGGCAATTCCAGATCTACATCATCAATATTAATCTCTAATGAGTCGGCTACACCTTTACCATAAGCTGGGTCTGCCATATAGCAATGATAGATATGACGATGCTTTATCTGAAGCGTAGAGTCGCCCATGTTTCTAGCAGTATTATCAAAAAGCACTTGCTTTTGATCGTCTGTCATTGCATTAAATAGTAGCCCTGGTTGTGTGTAATAGTCATTATCGTCTTCTCTAAAATCGTATCTATACACATCACCGCCTTTTTCCGATGGAAGGTTGTCAGCAGGATTATCTTCCCAATTGCCATAGCTGTTAGGTTCGTAGTGCAATTCGCTACCCATATTATCATCCGTTCGCATAGCGCCATCGCGATGGAAGCTGTGTGGATGCTTCACACCCTGAGGTGCGTTAACAGGTATCAAATTGTGATTTACTCCTAAGCGATATCTCTGAGCATCGCCATAAGAGAACAGACGTCCTTGCAACATTCTATCTGGAGAGAAACTAATACCTGGAACTGTGTTTGCAGGATTAAAAGCAGCTTGCTCTATCTGTGCGAAGTAGTTGCTTGGATTTTCATTCAATTCAAACTCTCCGACAGGCATCAATGGGTAATCTTTTTTGAGCCACATCTTGGTCAAATCGAAAGGATTGGTCTCCATTGCATCGGCTTGCTCTTCTGTCATCACCTGTATGTACATTTTCCATTTCGGAAACATTTTCTTTTCGATGGCTTCGTACAAATCTCTTTGATGAGACTCTCTATCCATACCTACAACCTTTTCAGCCTCTTGGTCTGTTAAGTTCAAAATGCCTTGTTGTGAACGGAAGTGGAATTTAACCCACACTCTTTCATTGTCTTTATTAATCATGCTATATGCATGAGAGCTAAATCCGTGCATGTGTCTATAAGAAGATGGTATACCTCTATCTCCCATAAGAATTGTTAGCTGCATGAGTCCTTCGGGAAGCGATGTCCAAAAGTCCCAGTTGGTATTTGGGCTGCGCATATTGGTGCGAGGATCTCTTTTCACGGCATGATTAAGGTCGATAAACTTCATTGGGTCTCTAAAGAAAAAAACGGGAGTATTATTTCCTACCAAATCCCAATTGCCTTCTTCTGTATAATACTTCATGGCAAAACCACGAATATCTCTCTCTGCATCGGCAGCACCTCTTTCGCCAGCTACTGTAGAGAAACGAGCCAACATTTTGGTCTTTTTTCCTACTTCCGAAAATATAGCTGCTTTTGTATACTGAGTAATATCGTGTGTTACTGTAAAAGTACCAAAAGCACCCGATCCTTTTGCATGCATTCTACGCTCTGGTATGACCTCACGATCGAAGTGTGCCATCTTTTCTAAAAACCAAGTATCTTGAAGCGACACGAGTCCTCTTGCACCAGATGTCATGGTGTCTTGATTGTCAGTTACTGGAGCACCTGCAGCAGTTGTTATGCCAGGGTGTTGTCCTTTAGTTTGGTTTCTACTCGGTATTGAGTCTCCCAACTTGTTTTTGTCCATAGGATTCTTCATATCCATGTCCTTTTTTTTCTTTTCCATATATTTTCCTTTTAAAAAATTAGAAAGTTATATTTCTATTATTGTATGTTTTATTTTAGTAAAATCAACTACTCTTAATCATTGGGTCGAGGGTTCGAGTCCCTCCGGGGTCACTTGATTATAAAGCGGTTATCCTTGATTTAAAGATGCCGCTTTTTTATTGTGCATACAATGCGCATACAAAATATTGTTTTTTACTATTTCTCAATCTTTGCCTCATGCCCCGTCCCCGCAGAAAAACGCTCCCCCTTTCAGAGCTAAAATGTTTTGACACCATTTTGTCAGAACTGCAATCCATGCCCGAATTTGAAGACTTCGACATTGAGAATGCCATCCTCACCGTTAAACAGCGCAAACAGCCCTATACCGCCAAGCCGGAAAATATCGAAACCGCCATCAAAAATTTGGAAAAACACATTGAAAAACACGGCACGGACAGATTTGAAAAGATGACCAAACAAGAAATGAGCGCCCTTTTGGGCATTTCCCGACCTACATTAGACCGATGGATTGAAGCGGAAATTATAGAAAAAACCACAATTGGCTTTCATCGTGATTTCGAAATCAGAACATTCACGGCAATATCGGTGCTGAACAGCTTACAAGAATTAAAACAAAAATAAACCCATTATATCCTTTTATACAGCACTTTATCCGTTGTTTTTGGATTGCATCCCATCTCGTTTTATGAATTATTAACCAAACTTTTTTACCGCTTTACGTTTGGCGTCGATTGGCTGTGATTGGCGTTCAAAAGTGTTAAGACGTAAAGTAGTTCTAGTTTTTATTGATTTACAATTATTCCTCAGACTTCCTTATAATTACCTATAATTCCTTTAAATGGATTTGTGTAAACCATTTATACGATTTGATATTCAGTTGTTTATAATTTTACTTTGTGGCATCGAATTAAATGTTTTACAATTTAAAATCTATTGATGATGAACAAAATTATCGTAACCACCCCCGACGAACTTCGTCTTATCGTGAAAGAAGCTGTTATTGGTTTAGCCGCCCGGTCTGAAGAACAGAAGCCCGAATTTGACACCGTAAATCTTGAAACAGCATTGCAGGTTTTGACCGAAAACGGTTATCCTACTTCCAAAGGAAAAATGTACAAACTCACTTCCGACGGAAAAATTCCGCACCGGCTGTACAACAACAAACTTGTGTTTTCTCGTAAGGAGATACTGGAGTGGGCAGAAAGCCAAACCAAGCCGAAACACGACGCCACAGAAACCATCCGCGCCGTTGCCCGCAGCGCGCGCCGAAAAATGCGTTGATATGAAGAAAACCGATTCATATATACGTGTGGGAACCACCTATTATAAAATGGTGGAAAAACCGTTGCTTTCGGGCGAAATGTCGAGCGTACGCGTGCCGTGGAGCATCGAAACCATTCGGCAAGACCACGGAAAGGATTTTATCAGCACAATTCCCAAATACGACGACTTCTGCATCGTGCCCTCTCACACTTGTCGGCAGGAGAGAGTCGGCAGATGTTTCAACCTGTACGAACCGTTTGAGCATTCGCCTGAGCCGGGCGAATGCCAAACCGTTCTGTCCGTCGTCCGGCACATTTTCGGCGAGCAATACGAATTGGGATTGGATTACATTCAGCTGCTGTACTTGCATCCGGTTGAAAAACTCCCCATTATTTTGTTGTTGTCCAAAGAGCGAAACACCGGAAAATCGACTTTTCTGAATCTGCTGAAAGATATTTTCGGGAAAAACATGACCTTCAACACCAACGAAGATTTCCGCAGTCAGTTCAATGCCGATTGGGCAAACAAACTGCTTATCGGCATAGAAGAAGTGTTGTTTGACAAACAGCAAGACAGCGAACGATTGAAAAACCTGAGCACTGCCTTTCAGTTCAAAAGTGAAGCCAAGGGAAAGGACCGTGTAGAAACCGCGTTTTTCGGCAAGTTTTTGCTCTGTTCCAACAACGAACTCAATCCCATTTTGATACAGCCGGGAGAAACGCGTTACTGGGTGCGAAAACTCTCGCCGTTGGGAAAAACAGATACCGAAATCCGACAAAAACTGAAACGGGAAATACCCGCCTTTCTGCATTTTCTTCTTAACCGAAAACTGTCCTCGGAGAAGAAATCGCGGATGTGGTTCGATTTTTCGCTCATAAAAACCGAAGCCCTGCAACGCATCATCAATTATAACCGAAACGCCGTGGAAATGGAAATCAAAGAGCTTTTGACCGATATTATGGATACCCAACAAATCGACAACGTCAGTTTCTGTTTGAACGATTTACGCTCATTGTTGATGTTTCAAGGTATCGATACCGATATTTCCCGTTTGCGTAAAATCGTCAATAACCATTGGGAACTGATGCCGAGTCCGAACACACTCACCTACACCACCTACAATCCGGTGGGCGACCTTTCTCAAAACGTCTCTTTTAGCGAAACCAAAAAGGCCGGAAGGTTTTATACCGTGTCGCGGGAGTTTTTGAACGCTTATTTCTTGATGAATTGATGAATCTGCTATTTATCTATTTAATAATAAAGAATATATGGACTCATCAAACCTTCATCAAACGCTCATCAAACAAAAGGACGATGAAAGGAAAAACAAACAATTTGCTTTCATCGGGATATACCCGAGTGATAAAATGATGAGCGGTTGATGAGCAAAATTATCTTTGATAATCTGAGCATTACCCCTGTTTTCATCAATTCATCAAATTCATCACTTATTTTCGGTTTGGGAGCAAATTGTATTTAAACCGATTACTGCAAAGCTTTTCAGCAAAAAAAACGTTTTTGCTGACGAAAAGAAAAAATATCAACCAACAAAAACCTTAAAAAAATGAATTCGGAACAAGCCAAACAAATCAAAATTGAAGAATATCTCGGACGTATCGGAATACATCCGACGAAGCAAAACGGAAACAACCTTTGGTACAAGTCCCCGTTCAGAGACGAAAAAGAGCCGTCGTTCAAAGTAAACCTCGGCATCAACCAATGGCACGATTTCGGAAGTGGCGACAAGGGAAATATTATTGATTTGGCGATGAAACTGCACCAAACCGACAGCGTTTCGGAAGCCTTGCGAGCCATAGAGCAAGCCGTTTCCAATTCCAAAACTCAACAATCTTCTTTTTCTTTTCGCCGGCAAGAGTTTTCGGATGAAATATCGAACATTGAAATAAAACCGCTTACCCATCCGGCACTTATCCAACTGCTTACAAAGCGAAAAATTCCTTTGGATTTGGCTCGGCAATATTGCAAAGAAGTACATTACTCGCTGAAAAGCAAAGCCTATTTCGCCATTGCTTTTCCCAACGATAAGGGCGGACATGAAACCTTAAATCCTTATTTTAAAGGTTGCCTTCCGCCCAAAGAAATTACCACATTCGACCGCCAAACACCAACCGTACATCTTTTTGAGGGATTTATGGATTATCTCAGCCTGCTTACTCTGCAAGTTAAGCAAGCCAATGTTTCAGCCGTTGTTCTCAACTCGGTTACCAACCTCGAAAGAGCTGTTCCGTTTCTCTCGGAACACACTCTAATCAACGTATTTTTCGACAACGATGAAGCGGGACAACAGGCGTTGAAAAAACTACAAAATTTGAATTTACCCGTCGCGGATATTTCCAAAAGATACGCCGGATTCAAAGATGTGAACGATTATTTGTGCGGAAAAAAGATGGAAATCCCGCAAACAAAACAGAAACGAAAACGACTAAAATTTTGAGATTATGGCAACGAAAAAAGCAAATAATTCAAACAGCAATTTCGATTTAGCTGCCTACTTGGAGGGAAGTGCTTCAACCGATAAAAGTAAATTATCGCAACAAAATAGCGAGGAAAAAATCAGTCAGCCCACCGAGCCAAGCCGGCCATCTCAACCGGCTGAAAAACCAACGGAACCTTTATCCATTTCCGCCAAACGCATCAGCCAAAAACAACGCAAGGCATCGCTCGAAGAATACAAAAATAGCTTTCTCAATCCTCCGAAAATAACCGACCGAAAAACGGTTTATCTCTCCTCAGAAACACGCGACCGATTAGACGAAATTGTCCGCCGATTGGGCGAGCGAGGGAGCAGCGTTTCGGGATTTATCGAAAATATGGCAAAGGAGCATTTGGAAACTTACCGTGATGAATTTGAACAATGGAAAAGGTTGTAGTGCCGCACTCATGGCTTACTCAGACAAGCCGGCACACCGAGCAGGCAGAAATTTCGATGCCTGGCAAACTTTTCGAATTAGCGTGCAAGACGTCAGTTTGTTCCCACAAACTGAATCTTGTCCCCGCTTCGGGCGGGGAGGATTAGACTGCAATCACTGCGTTCTCGTCAGCCGAAAAACACTGTTTTTCAACTTAAATTTCAACTATATGACAAACAATAAAGACAGCGATTTGAAAATCCGCTGCACAAGAGCCGATAAAAAACGCATCGTCGAAAAGGCAAAATCGGCAGGGAAATCCCTCTCGGAATTTACTCGCGAAATGCTCCTGAAAGGAAAAGTTGTGGCAGCTCCCCGGTTCTCGGAAATGCAGCAAATCGGGATTAAACTGCTCTACCAATATGCCAACCGATTTACCTATATCGGTAACTTTATGAAAAGTAGAGACAGCAGATTATACACCGAAACTCAATCGCTTGTAAAGGAAATTAGAGAGGTTATCGAGCAGTTTTTTAAGGCTTAATTCAGGCAAAAATGATAGGAAAAGGCAAAGCCGTTTCACACGGACGCAACGTGATAAATTACGTGTTAAAGGAGAACAAACTCAAAGAATTTGTTGCCCGAAATATGATTGTAGGTTATACTGCCGGCGAAATTCTTCGGGATATGCAGCTTGTGAATCAATACGGCAATCGGTGCAAAAACAAGTTTCTACGCTTCGAAATCGGCATCGCGCCCGATGATATTTCAAAACTAAAAAGTGGAGATTTAAGCAAAATCGCCACCTCATTTGCCGGAAAAATGGGATTGGATAATCACCAGTGGTTTGCCGTATCGCACAAAGACACCAAAAACAGACACATCCACCTGATTGCCAATCGAGTTGGGATAGACGGCAAGGTGTATCAGACGGATTTTGTTAGCAACCGATCGGCAAGAGCCGCCGAGGAGATTGCCGGAGAAATGGAATTTACCATCGCCAACCAAGTGGTGGCGAAAAAACGATACCGAAACCCGAAAGCGGATAAAACGCGAGAAACAAAGAAAGACGAAGTACGAAAAATCGCTTACAAACTCTTGGGCGAGAAAGTCGGCACTGGAAAAGAGGGTTTTCTTTCTTTCGCCGGAGAACTTCAAAAACAGGGCGTAACCATCGAAACTATGCGAAACAAACAAGACAAAGCCTACGGTTTTCGATTTTTGTGCCAAGGTGAAACCTTCAAAGCATCGGAAATCGGGCGAGAATTTGGTTATCGCTCGCTTTTTCGTCAGTTCGGGTTGGAAGACGTAAAACCGCAAATCGGACAGACGGTTGTGCCGATTTACGAACCACCGGTGGAGCAAGAAAAAGACCTCGGGTTATCCGCAATGGATGCCACAGCAAGTATCGTGGACGAAATCTCATCCGGCATCGGCAATCTGCTGAATGTTCACGGTGAGGATTGTGCGGAAACGGCTTTTCAACGGAAAATGAGGGCGCAACAGAAAAGGAGGAAAGGACGGAGGATATGAAATCTACAAAACAAACAGCTGGTATCCAGACCCTTTTATTGTTTTTATTCCTACACGTTCATCTTTATTGAGTACTTTTCGTAATTTAGAAATCAAATTTTGGATGCTTGGATCTAACGCTGTCGAATAATCTTTTCCCCATAATTCATTAGCCAATAAATCATAAGTAAGTGTTTTGTTTTCGTATTTTAGGAACAAAAGCAATCCGTTTTTCTCTAAAGGCGTTAGTTTTTTAACCCGAACGTTGTTGTAACTTAATTCTCCGGTTTCCGCATTTAGTGAATACTCTCCTATGCTAAACTCTTTTGGCTTTGGTTGTTTTACGGCAAAGCGTTTGATGTAAACATCCAGTTCTTTGATATCAAATGGTTTTTTCAGATAATTCACAGCACCTGCTGCGAGTCCTTGAGAAACGAGAGAAATATCCGTGTGGGAAGAAATAAATATAATGGGAATGGATGAAAACTGGGGCACAATTTCACGTGCTTTTTCTATTCCGCATTCGTTTCCGATTTCAACATCCAGAATAATAATGGCAGGAGAAAACTGCTTTATAACATTTTCGATACCGGCCAAAGATGTTTGGAAATGGACATTATATCCCAATGCGGTAAGTCCCATACAATTGATTCTACCAAAATCAATATCATCATCGACAAACAAAACTTTCACAGACTTCTCCATAATCGTATTTTATTGTTTATTGGGAAGAATTATGGTAAAAACACTTCCTCTTCCCTCTTTACTTTTTACTTTAATTTTACCACCGTGTGCTTTCACAGTTTGCTGTACCGACGACAAACCAATGCCGTGTCCTTTTATAGTTGGGTGAGCCGAGGATCTGAAAAACGAAGTAAATACAAGATGTTGATCTTTTCGAGGAATCCCCATTCCATTATCTCCAATATGGATAGCAGTATGCTTTTTTTCTTTCTGTACCTTAATTGTAATAACGGGAGTGTCATCTGAATATTTTACAGCATTATCCAATAAATTACGCAAACAGTTATCAAAATAAAAAGCATCTACGAAAACAGATTTAGCGTTAGATTCTATGGCAAAGGTAACGATAATATTTTTCTCTTCATAAATGAGTTGTAAGTCGCTTATTATTTTCCGGCAACTTGCTTCAATATCATAATCATCGCGCTGTAGATTCATTTTGCTGTTTTCATTCAACTTCACTTCCGAAAGCATTCTCTCAATGCTATCGGATAATCCTTTAACACGCGATTTTCCTTCCAAAATCAACGTGTTTCTTTGTTCGTTTTTTTCATTTAATTCAAAAAAACCCAACATGGAGAAGATATACGATAACGGCGATTTTAAATCGTGTACAATCCCACGAACTTTTTTTTCTTGCGATTGCAAACGCAACATCTGCCGTTGAAGTTGGTACAGCAATAAAAACACAATGATGGCGACCGCAATAATCGCCACACCCGACATGGCTGCAAGCCCTACTAAACGGCGGGTTATGGTGGATGGCTTGAAAACAAAATGGGAAACAAACCGATAAGTTCCGCTCGTACCCAACGGAATAGCTATGAGAACTCCTTTTGTGGAATCATTCAATTGTTTAATGGCGTTTTTTCGGAAACTCAATGAATTAATTGTTTCTTTATCTCCTTGCATCTCCAACTTGTAAGACGAAATCTCGGATGAGTAACTAAAGTTATTTCGAAACAGAGAGTCAATAACAGATAGGTTTAGTGTGTCTTTTTCTAAAAGCATTTCAGTCATAGCCGCTTCTAAAAAATTTGAAATAGAGGCGTTTCGCTCATATTTATTTGTTTCGTAATTTCCATAAGATTTTGTTTCCTTGGATAGAGAATCCGGATTAATAGCTTCAATGGTAATGGTTGGTGATGCTGAATTAGTTCCAAAAAGATGATAGGTCTGTAGCGTGGCTTGATATTTAACTATATCATTTAGTGAAATTCTAACTTCCTCCTTGAATTGGTTTTTATCTCTCTCCAAGACTTGGTGAATCCATATTACTTGTGAGGCAAACAACAAAAGTAAAACTAAAATAGCTAGTATCGTAAAATGTTTTCTCATTTCGACAACTCGAATTCGTTTTTTTATTGCAAATATAATACTTTTTTACACGTGATCTATATCTGTATATGATTAAATAACAAAGAGTTCTACGACCCTAATTTTTGGTTAGGTAATTTTGTTAAGAATGGTTAGACGAAGTTAGGCGTTGGTTATAAGGATTTTAAAAAATAAGGTTTATATTTGGAGTGGATTATTGACAAATATTTAAAACCATAATAAAATGAAAAAGCAACATTTACACATCAAAGACTTTGAGCATATCTCCCGAGAAAAAGCAGCCTCACTAAAAGGAGGAAATGATGACGAGGGGGAATATATTATTATTTACATTGATGGTGTACCTCACAAGGTAAAAATAAACAAAAATGGTCAGCAAATTTCTGAACCAGAAAGGATATAACAACTCCGATAAATCATGTTTTCTACTAAAAACACTTTTACCCTTTTTCTCGAACAACTAAAGGTAAAACACACCCGTTACTACGCCAACAAGTTGTATAACGAGCATCCGCACAAATACAATTTGTTCGGATTATCGGATATGCTCTCGACGTATGGTGTGGAGAACGCGGGGTTTCAGATTAATCAAAAAGAAGATATCTGTAAAGCCACACCTCCTTTTATTGCCTTTGCGGGTGGTGAATTTGTGGTTGTAAATTCAATCAGTCGGAAACAAGCTGAATATTTATGGAACGGGAAACCGATAGTTGTTGCCACAGATGAGTTTATGAAAATGTGGACGGGAGTATTATTGATGGCAGAGCCAAACGAACACTCCGGAGAACCCGACTATGAAACCCACAAAACAAAGGAAAACAGAAACCAAGTTAAGACATATGTCTTAATTCTTGGACTGGCAATGGCTTTTGTTTTCGCCTGTATCGGCTCACACATATACGCGGATACCGGAAAATTAATTCTGTTATTGTTAAATATAGCAGGAGGTTACATCGGTTATCTGCTGCTTTTAAAGCACCTACAAACACACGGAGGATATGGCGATAAAATTTGCTCCCTATTCAAACAAGCCGATTGCAACAACATCCTTAGTTCCAACGCGGCATCGCTATTTGGATTTATCAGTTGGAGCGAAATCGGATTGGGCTATTTTCTGTCCAATATCATCGTCCTGCTTTTCTTCCCGCAATTATTGGAATGGATGGCTGTGGTTAATTTGCTTACACTCCCCTACACTTTTTGGAGTATATGGTATCAGGGCGTAAAGGCAAAACAATGGTGTCCGCTCTGTATGATGGTGCAAGCGCTACTGTGGCTGTTGTTTGTTGTGAATGTAAGTTTTGGTTTTATCCGGCTTCCGGCTCTCGATTTATGGCAAGTAATCATAGTAGCGTGTGTGTATTTTATTCCTCTACTACTAATACATCAAACAGCGCCTCTATTTACCAATAAACAGCGGATAGAACAAATAACGCAGGAAATAAACAGCATCAAGGCAAACGAAAAAGTGTTTACCGCACTTTTGGAAGAACAACCTCGCTATACGGTATCACACAGTGATTCGCGTGTACTAATGGGTAATCCGTCGCAATTACTCGTAACCGTGCTTACCAATCCGCACTGCAACCCGTGTGCCAATATGCACAAACGGATAAAAGAGGTATTAAAACTAAACAAGCAAATGCAGGTACAATACATTTTCTCCTCTTTTTCACAAGAGCTGGAGGCTTCAGCTCAATATTTGATTGCCGTTTATCTGCAAAAAAGCGCCGAAGAGCGAGAACATATCTATTCCGAATGGTTTGAGAAAGGAAAATTTGACAAAGAACGGTTTTTTGAAAAATATCCCATTAAGATGGACGACATAGCTGTGGCAGATGAGTTTAACCGCCATAAAGCGTGGATAAAAACATCGCAACTTCGCGCTACTCCCACGCTTTTGGTAAACGGCTATAAACTGCCGGATAATTACAAAATAGAAGATTTGAAACATTTTACCGATTTAGAATTCGAAATCTAAATATCTGTTGCTAAATTGCAGGACAATAGGCAATCAGAAGGTACCATTGATTGTAAAATTAATCTGCAATGTTATTTAAAAATTTAATTATATGAATACAAATTTGATGTTGCATGGTGCAACAAAGTTGAGCAAAAGTGAAATGAAGAATGTGAAGGGTGGAATACCTGCTGAAGAGTATTGTGCTAATCTTTATAATATTTATACGCACAATGTCCTTGAGGGTGGTGCTCTACAAGGTTTTGTATATGGCTGGCAAAGAGCTAATTGTAGCAGATTTTATAAAGATATAACTATTACTGAGGAAGAGATAACTGATTAATTATCACAAATGCGCTTGGGGATTAATCTCCAAGCGCTGAATTAACCAATAAGAAATGAAAAAACTTTTTTCAATTTTGTTTATTTTAACAATCACAAACATTAATCTTCAATCTCAAGAACAATGGAACTGGCAACCCATCGATACCGCCTATCTGATTTGTCAGTATGAGTTTCTTTCACCAAGTATTATAGTACCGCATCAACAAGACGATATGCGATTGGAAATAGGGAAAAAACTTTCAAAGTTCTACAGTAGGATAACTTTTGAAGTTGACTCCTTGTGGACAACTGCCGAAGGAAGACAGGTTTACCGAAGCCGAGCCGATGAAATATTTAGACGGCACTCAAAAACGCAATCAGAAGAAGAGGGATTGCGTGTTTTGAGTGAACTTCCCAGTCGAAAATCCGACTGCATTGTTTACAAAAATTATCCTATTGGTGAAATGTATGTTCAAGATGCATCGGGTAACGATTATTTTGATTATACAGATGAGTTTCTACCACAAAACTGGCAAATCCATCCCGACACAATGACTCATTTGGGCTATCACTGCCAAAAAGCAACCTGCACATGGCGCGGGCGTGATTATGAGGCGTGGTTTACATCGGAAATTCCCGTAAACGACGGTCCCATGAAGTTTTTCGGACTACCCGGACTTATTGTAAAAGTTGCCGATATTGACAATGCGTATATTTTCGAACTCAAAGGCATTGAGGCAAAACAAAAACCAATCTACTTAAATACTTTACTGAACAAAACCGATCACAACTATAAGCGAACCAACCGATGTGAATTAATGCAAAGGAAATCGAGAAGCTTCAAAAATATGATTCGTGCGCTCAAACGTGATATGGCAAGGTTGGGTAAGTCTGCGGACGATTTGAATGAAGACATGTATGATGTTATGGAACGCGACTGCAAATAACGGCTAAATTATACATATGAATAGATTTATTGTTTCGTCTCTTTTGCTGTTATCTGTCTTTGCCATACATTCGCAAGTAATATTAACCGGGAAAACAACCGACAAGGAAAGTGGCAAAGCCTTGTCTCACGTGATGGTTACACTCAAAGACAAAAACGGAGGCAGCATTCTCGGATATTCTCAAACGGCTACCGATGGCAGTTTTACAATAAAAACCACGCCAGAAATCGCGAAAAAAACCTCCATCCATTTTTCGCTTATGGGTTATAAAGAGGAAATACGGGAATTAAGCGAAAACACCTCGCAATCTTTTTTTGTTCCTATGGAAATGGGCGAAGTGCAACTGAAAGAGGTTGTCATTAAATCCCGAAAGATTTGGGAGAGAGGCGACACGCTGGTCTATAACGTTTCCAGTTTCGCCACCGAACAAGACCGGAGCATTGGCGATGTGTTGAAAAAAATGCCCGGTTTTGACGTGAAAAAAGACGGACAAATTTTCTACAACGGAAAATCCATCAACAAGTTTTATATTGAGGGGCGCGACTTATTGGAAGGGCGTTACGGAATTGCCACCCAAGGCGTGCCGCAAAAGGAGGTCGGTCGCGTTGAAGTGATGGAAAATCACCAACCCATAAAAGCGCTGGACGGTTTTACGTTTTCAGATCAGGCTGCGGTTAATTTGAAAATGAAAGATAAATCGAAAGCCAAGTGGATTGCTACCATCGACGGCGCCGCCGGAAGATCCTTTAAGCCTCGAAAAACGTTATGGGAGGGCAAGTTTTTTGCCATGATGATAAAGTCGGACTGGCAGAATATTTCAACCGTAAAAAGCAATAATGTGGGAGAAGATTATGCTGTGGATATTCGCGACTTTTCGTCTTCTTTCATGGGCGAGAATCGGTTTCTTGGCACGGATATCTCTCGTGCAGGCGATTTAGAGAAAGAGCGCACCATGTTCAACCGCTCGCATCTTATCTCTACAAGTTCGCTTTTGGGATTAGGGAAAGAGAGTGATTTGAAGGTCCAGTTTCATTACCTCAACCACCACGAAACCGCGCATTCCCTGCATGCAACCACCTATTTCTTGTCAGACGGAACAAAGTTGATTGAGGAAAACGAAAAAACACACGCCGCACAAAATACACTTGCCGCGGTAATGAGTTTTGAAACCAATAAAAAAGCATTGTATCTGAAAAATATTCTTAAGACAAACCTCAAGGGAATGAATATCGACAGAATTACCCAAGGCTCTTTCGCCAACAATCAATTTGTTGAAGCTCCGTCATGGGGAATAAACAACTCTTTGCAATGGGTAAAACGGTTTGGTAAAAAGGCTGTTACATTAACGGCCATAAACGAATTTCAGTCAGAACCCCATTTGCTGACCGTTGAGCGGGAAGAACAAAAATATTTGCAACGTGCCAATCTGCGTACATTTTACTCCCACGAGAAAACCTCTTTCGGATGGGATATAAACAATTTGGTGATTTCGCTAAATGCCGGAATAGAGGCAAAGTACCGAGATTTTCACACTGAGTTGTTAGGAGTTTCTCATCTCCCCGGATTTGTGGTAAACTCCGTCAATAATGGTTATTTTCACACCTATATCGGTCCCAAATTGGAGCTTAGATGCGGAAAGTGGAAAGCTATTTTGGCTATTCCCACAAGCTATTACAACTATTATTTCGGGAAAGACGAAAAATCGGTCAATGATTTTTTAATAACACCGTCTTTGGCAATATATTGGACATATTCCGGCAATCTGACATTTTTTACAAACGGGAGACTTGGAACAAAACCATACGATTTAAGCAATCGTTTCAACGGGTTTGTCTTGAAAAACTACCGAACATTGCAACAGGGTACTTATGAATATGCTACCGGAAGCCGACAAACGCTTTCGGGTGGATTCGACTACAAAAACAGTACCGAGGGTATTTTTGGTTCATTCAATGTCATTCGCGTATGGAACAAAGACCCCTTCAGAGACAGGCAGCAATTTGTAAACGATTTTCTCGTTTCGGCTTCCACAAAACAAGAAACCAAATCAAATTCGTGGCTCGGCAATGCCTCTTTCAGCGCCAGCATCGATTTTATTCGCGGAATGGCAGGCATTGATGTTCAATATTTTTCGTCAAGCACCTCACTCATTTCTGAGAAAATATCGATTCCCTATCAGACCGATATGTGGAATATGGGAGCAAACGCAAACGGGCAACTCTTTTCTTGGATGAATTGGACTTACCGGTTAACACACAGTCTGTATTCGCTCAACATCAATAATGCAGGCAAAAACTGGCTGCACGGCTGGCTGCACACTTTGCAATGCAACATTGTACCTATAAAAAAGTGGGTGTTACAAATTTCCGGTGAATATTACAAAAACGAAGTGGCGCCCCAAATGTACAAAGATTTGTTGATGATAAACGCCAAAACGACATTTGGGATAAATCGTCGCTTGGAACTGTCCTTGCAACTCCGGAATCTGCTCAATCATCAACAATACGGCTACACCATTTACAATAGCCTGAGCCGGATAAGGCAAGAACATGATATTCGTGGCAGAGAGTTTTTAATCGGGTTTTCGTGGAGGTAAAAGCTGTTCTGAAAATGAAGAAATTCCCCTCCTATATCCAACTCGATGCCATGGACTGCGGCCCCACCTGCCTGCGCATGATTGCCAAATATTACGGCAAGCATTACAGTTTGGAAACCTTGCGCCGGCAATCGTTTATTACGCGCAAAGGCGTATCGATGCTGGGCATAAGCGATGCCGCGGAGCATATCGGCTTTCGCACCACCGGGGTAATGATTTCGTTTGAGCAGTTGGCGAAACCAAAAGGGCTTCTACACTCAACTAATTGATAAATAAAGCGTTCCCCAGCCTTAATTTTCGGTTAGATTATTTCGTTAAGGTTGGTTAGGCGATTTAAGCGTTTGGTTAGAGGTTTTTAAAAAAACAAGGTTTATATTTGGAGCGGATAAAATCCGATTTAGAGTTCGAAATCTAAATCTTTAAAACTGTTACCCCGCAGTTGGTAACAGACAATTAATAAGCGCAATTGATTGTGAAATAGCTGCAAAAGTATTTTTATTTATTAATTTTAAAAACTATTGTTATGAATGCAAATTTTATGTTGCTTGGCGCAACAAAACTGACTAAGAGTCAGATGAAGAATGTGAAAGGTGGAATTTCTGCGGAAGAGTATTGTTGTAGGGTAATACATGTAATACAAAATAATTTGGAAAATTTTGATCAAGGAGCTATGGATGGAGCAAATTATGCAATGAATAAATGTTTTGGTTCAAATGGTTATTTTCCAGGAGAGGGACAGTTAAACTGTTCAGGGTATAATTAAATTAGAATGAATACAATAATCCAGATATTCATTTTTTAATCGGTTTCGGTTATACAATCCTAATTCTATTAATATTAGGTAATATAAACCGTTTAATTACTAATGGATGGTGATTTTACTATTGAGTATCATTTTTCTAAACTCAACTTGTTTCCATTTCATTGTATTAACCTAACAATAACACACAGTGAGTAAAACAAGTTGAGTTTTGAAGTCCAAAGTATGAAAAATTTAATTTGGATATCAAGTCTTGTTGATAATTTTAAATTAATGTTATGAGCAAAATTTGTACAACTAATACATAATACGTTTTCGATTAAAATATGAAAAAGTTTCTACTTATAGGTATCTCTATTTTTATCTTCCTATTCTTAAGTCAGGCACAGAATAATTTTGATATTGCCTATCTAAAATGCCAATACAACCACACATGGCAATTCGATACATTGGAGAATATTGTGCGTGATGATTTGCTGATTTTACAAATCGGGAAAAATATGTCGAAGAGTTACAGCTATTACACTTTTCAGTATGATTCACTAAACTCATCACCAAAAGGGAGAGCTGAAGCTCAACGCCTATTTATAAAAGCTTTTAGAGAAAACGGCGGCTCTAT
>ERZ1032852.108-NODE-108-length-23581-cov-12.111961_pt1 | contig 23581 bp, 20 predicted proteins | sample MGYA00516689_ERZ1032852 | MGnify/ENA primary metagenome ERZ1032852 (study PRJEB33719, sample SAMN04262499) | wastewater metagenome | biome: rural village; feature: composting latrine chamber; material: composting feces with ash | place: El Salvador | collected...
AATCTATATTTTCTATAAAATAAGGTCTATTGGCTTATTTAGCTCTTATTTGCAGCTATCAAAAAGTGCTCAAAAGCGTTGAAAATGACACTTTTTGTCGACTAGTGATTTATTTCACTAATTTAATTCGAAATACCCTTTTTAAAAAGCAAATAAAATGTATCTTTGCATTTGAAAAATAAATTGTTTTATATTCTTAGAACTTAAATCTATAGTTTTCAAAGAGAAATAATTTTTTAGATTAAAAAAATCAAATTATTATAAAAGTACATGGCTAGTCGAATAAAAATTAAAAAAGGCTTAGACATACCATTGCTGGGAGAGGTGCAAGAAACATTTCTTGGTGAGGTTAAAAGTGATGTCCTAAAAATTTGTCCTGAAGATTTTGCTGGAGTCACACCTAAGCTCAGTGTAAGGGTAGGTGATGAAGTAAAAGCCGGAGCGGCCTTGATGTACGACAGAAATCATCCTTCAGTGAAGGTGGCTTCTCCTATTAGTGGAGTGGTTACAGCTATTGATCGTGGTGAAAAACGTCGTATATTAAATATAACCGTTGAAAGAAAAGGCGAAAACGAGTTTGTGGATTTTGGCATTAAAAATGCTTTAACCATGAAGCCCGAAGAGGTAAAAGAGTACATACTCGATGCTGGTCTTTGGTTTCTTGTTAAGCAACGTCCGTATGATGTTGTAGCAAATCCAGAGAAAGAGCCTAGAGATATTTTTGTAACGGGATTTTCGTCGGCTCCTTTAGCACCTTCGTATGATTTTATTTTAAAAGATCAAGACAAAGATGTGCAAGCAGGGCTTGATGCATTATCAAAACTTACAAAAGGGAAGGTATATCTTTCTATCAGTCCAAAAACAACAAGCAAGGCATTGAGAAATGCTAAAAATGTTGTTGTAACAGAGTTTGATGGACCACATCCTGCAGGAAATGTTGGAGTGCAGATAAATCATCTTAAACCAATAAACAGTGGAGAGACGGTTTGGACGCTCAATGTTTTGGATGTTGCCTTAATTGGTCGTCTATTTAATACAGGTAAAGTAGATCTTACCCGTATTGTAGCTCTAACAGGCTCTGAAGTTGAGAAAAGAGGATACTACAAAATGTTGATTGGAACACCATTAACAGAAGTGTTAGCACCAATCGCAAAATCAGCTGACATCAACTTACGCTATATTTGCGGTGATCCACTCACAGGTCGTAAAATTGAGAAAGATGGTGTGCTTCGTGCATACGACTCTCAAATTACAGTAATTCCTGAAGGTGATGATAAGCATGAGCTTCTTGGATGGGCTACACTCAGTCCTAATAAATATAGTGCAGGTCCTACCTATTTATCAAGCCTACTTCACAAAATAGGGGTGAAAGATAAATTTAGAATTGATGCTCGCATCAAGGGTGGTCCTAGAGCAATGATTATGTCAAACGAGTACGATCAAGTGTTCCCAATGGATATCTATCCTGAGTTTTTGCTCAAGTCTATTATCGCTTTTGATATTGATAAGATGATAAACTTAGGGATATTTGAAGTGGCACCAGAAGATTTTGCTCTGTGTGAGTTTGTTGACACCTCTAAAATAGAGATTCAGCGAATAGTACGTACAGGTTTAGATATGCTTCGTAAAGAAGTTGAATAATACTTTATATAATTCATCTATTTAAAAATATAACATTGAAAGCTTTAAGAAATTATATCGACAAATTAAAGCCTCATTTTGAGAAAGGGGGAAAGCTAGAAAAGTTTCATTCTGTTTTTGACGGATTCGAGACGTTCCTATTTGTCCCAAATACAACCTCAAAATCGGGTGTACACATGCACGACGCTAGAGACTCAAAGCGCACAATGAGTATTGTGATTTTAGCTTTAGTTCCAGCATTGCTATTTGGCATGTATAATATAGGTTACCAACACAATTTGGCTTTAGGCACAGATCCTGGCTTTTTTCAAACATTTTTGTTTGGTCTATTAGCATTCTTGCCTCTCATGATTGTGTCTTATGTGGTAGGACTAGGAATAGAGTTTGTTACCGCACAAATAAAAGGCGAAGAGATTGCTGAAGGGTTTTTAGTTAGTGGAATTCTTATTCCAATGATTATGCCTATAGACACACCTCTTTGGATGATTGCTTTAGCTACAGCATTTGCTGTGATATTTGCAAAAGAAGTATTTGGTGGAACAGGTTATAATGTGTTTAACGTTGCTTTGGTAGCAAGAGCATTTTTGTTTTTTGCATATCCATCTCACATGTCAGGTGATGAGGTTTTTGTTCGCACAAAAGGCATCTTCGGATTTGGAAGTCCCGAAATAATTGACGGTGTAGTACAAACAGCCGACGGATTCTCTGGTGCAACTATGTTAGGGCAATTGGCAATAACAGAGGCTCCATCCTTCACATCCTCACTTTTTACCAGTATCAACGATGGAGCAGTATCTTTAATGGATATGTTCCTCGGGTTTATTCCAGGTTCTGTTGGTGAGGTTTCTACATTGGCTATTCTCCTTGGTGCACTTATCTTGATAGTTACAGGAGTAGGTAGTTGGAAAACTATACTATCTGTATTTGTTGGAGGTGGTGCTACTGCATTATTGATTAATCAATTTGCTGTAAATCCAGTAATGGGGATGACACCACTTTATCATTTTGTATTAGGTGGTTTTGCGTTTGGAGCTGTATTTATGGCTACCGACCCTGTAACATCTGCCCGCACTGAAAAGGGTAAATGGATATATGGTTTCTTGGTTGGAGCTTTGGCTGTAGCCATTCGTGTATTCAATCCTGGATATCCTGAAGGTATGATGCTTGCCATCTTATTTATGAATGCATTTGCTCCTCTTATCGATTTCTATGTTGTGGATGGCAACATTAAAAAGCGAGCCAAAAGAAGAGCAGTTATTAATAAAGAAAGGGTATAAATAATGAGAACAGAAAGTAGTACATATACAATTATCTATGCCGCGGTGATGGTTATTCTTGTAGCACTTGGATTGTCGTTTACACACCAAGCATTAAGCGAGAGACAAACCAAGAACGTTCAGATTGACAAGATGCAGCAAATACTTCGTTCACTAAAACAGGACGAAAAAGATATAACAACCGATAAAGCAGAAGAAAAATATAGCAATATAATAACTGATGCTTACCTTATCAATAGCGATACAGGAGAGAAAGATGCTAGCACTGCTGGCGCACTTCCAACCGATCCTGCATTTATGGTAAATGTAGCAGCTGGCGAGGGTCTTCCTGTTTATGAAGCAAGTATTGATGGAGATAAAAAATATATTTTACCATTAGATGGTAAAGGGCTATGGGGTCCTATTTGGGGATATATTGCAATTGACTCTGATGGAGAAACTGTTTATGGCGTAGAGTTTGGACACGACTCAGAGACACCAGGACTAGGAGCAGAAATAACACACAAACCTTTTAGACAACAATTCGAAGGAAAAGAGTTGTTTAAAAATGGTGAATTTAAGTCTATAGCTGTTGTAAAGAAAGGGAGAACCCTTGCAGATAAAGACTATGTTGATGGTATTTCAGGTGGCACTATCACCAGTCAAGGTGTAGATGCAATGATTTACGACAGTGTTGATAAATACAAGAACTTTTTGGTGAACTTAAATAGTTCAAATTAAAATAGACGAAAAGATGGCATTTTTGAATAGTAAAAATAAAGCGGCGTTGATGGGTCCGCTCAATAAAAATAATCCTGTTATAATTCAGGTATTGGGAATTTGTTCTGCATTGGCAGTTACTTCTAAGCTTGAGCCTTCTTTGGTGATGGCTATAGCTGTAGTAATAGTTGCTGCGTTTGCTAATGTGATTATATCACTTTTACGAAACACCATACCTAATAGAATACGTATTATAGTACAGTTGGTTGTTGTGGCTGCACTTGTTACTATAGTAAGCGAAGTGCTAAAAGCTTTTGCTTATGATGTAAACAAGGAACTATCAGTTTTTGTAGGTCTTATTATAACCAATTGTATTTTGATGGGACGACTAGAAGCTTTTGCTTTAGGTAATGGTCCTTGGCCTTCATTTTTAGATGGAGTGGGTAATGGTTTAGGGTATGGATGGATCCTAGTTGTTGTAGGATTCTTCAGAGAACTTTTAGGCAGTGGTTCATTGCTGGGAATTGATGTTATACCCGAAGCATTATACAACTTTGGTTATGAAGACAATGGGCTTATGATTCTTCCTCCCATGGCGTTGATAGTTGTTGCTGTTATCATTTGGGTACACAGACACATGAACAAGGAGTTACAGGAAGAGACTAACTAATATTTAAGACACGAAAATTTAGATTTCATTATGGATGCAATAAGTTTAATAGTCCGATCGATATTTGTAGATAATATGGTTTTTGCCTACTATCTAGGTATGTGTTCATATCTAGCAGTATCCAAAAACGTAAAAACAGCTATGGGTTTAGGTATTGCTGTAACATTTGTTTTAATGTTCACTCTACCTCTGAATTATATGCTCGAAAATTATGTTTTAAAAGCAGGCGCACTAGCATGGCTAGGTGAAAATTTTAAAGATGTTGACTTAAGTGTTTTCAGCTTACTCATTTTCATTGCTATTATTGCCTCATCTGTACAATTGGTAGAGATGGTTATAGAGCGTTTTAGTCCAACTTTATATAACTCCCTTGGAATATTTCTTCCTCTAATTGCTGTAAACTGCGCTATTTTAGGAGGTTCATTGTTTATGCAACAGCTTAACTTTCCAAACATTGGAATGGCCACAGCATATGGCTTTGGTTCAGGTATTGGTTGGTTGTTAGCAATTGTAGGGTTAGCTGCTATTCGTGAAAGACTTCAATATTCAAATGTGCCAAAACCCCTCAAAGGGTTGGGTATCACCTTTATTGTGGTTGCTCTTATGGGTATTGCCTTTATGAGTTTCTCGGGTATAGATATTTAATAAGTAAAAATAATAATTGAGTTTTCAATATAAATTATCATAAGTAATATGAGTGTATTATTGAGTGCCGAAGGTTTGACAATTATTACAAGTGTTGTTGTCTTTTTGATAATAATCTTAATACTTGTTGTCATAATTTTAGTAGCAAAAGCAAAATTGCTGCCTTCTGGAAATGTAAAAATAGTTATTAATGATGAGAAGGAACTAGACGTACCTGCAGGAGGAACACTACTAAATGCTCTGCAAAACGAAAAGATTTACCTATCATCAGCTTGTGGTGGTAAAGGAACTTGTGGCGAGTGTAGATGTCGCGTTACTGAAGGTGGTGCAGGCATACTACCCACAGAGGTTGGTTTCTTTACACGTAAAGAGCAACAATTAGATTGGAGATTATCCTGTCAAGTAAGAGTAAAAGAAGACATCAAAATAGTAGTTCCCGAAGAGGTATTCGGTGTAAAAGAATGGGAATGTGAAGTTATATCTAACAAAAATGTTGCCTCTTTTATTAAAGAATTTGTAGTTAAGTTGCCTGAGGGTGAAACATTGAATTTTATTCCTGGTTCATATTGTCAAATTAGAGTACCTGAGTATGATATCAAGTTCACAGAAATGGATATCGATGAAAAGTTTAAAGATGAATGGGATAAGTTTAATTTATGGCCACTTTCAGTGAAAAACGATGAAGAGGTTGTAAGAGCCTATTCTATGGCAAACTTCCCAGCCGAAGGAAATATCATTACACTCAACGTTCGTATTGCTACTCCTCCTTTTGATAGAAAAACTGGAACATGGAAAGCTGGCGTAAAAGCTGGTATAGCTTCTACTTATATTTTTAACCTAAAACCAGGAGATAAGGTTATGGTGTCGGGTCCCTATGGCGAGTTCCATATGTTGGATACTAAGCGAGAAATGTTGTTTATTGGTGGTGGTGCTGGTATGGCTCCTCTACGTTCACAATTGCTTCACTTGCTTAAAACATTAGAAACAACAGATCGTAAAGTTTCATACTGGTATGGAGCTCGTTCTAAGAGAGAGATTTTCTATGAAGAAGATTTCCGAGAGTTAGAAGAGAGATTTCCTAATTTTAGCTTCCATATTGCTTTATCTGAACCTCTTGAAGAGGACAATTGGACAGGTCCTGTAGGATTTATTCATCAAGTTATACTTGATAATTATCTTATCGACCACGATGAGCCAGAAGAGATAGAATACTACATGTGTGGTCCTGGACCAATGGCTAAAGCAGTAGAAGGCATGCTAGATAATCTTGGTGTACCTCCCGAAATGTTGATGTTTGACGACTTTGGATAATTTTGAACAAAGTCTATAAATATGAAAAGCAATAAAAACGATTGATACAATTTATGTATCAATCGTTTTTATTTATAACTATAGCCAAACAGCTTGTTTAACAAATATTCACTTGGTGTTATTAAACTTAAAGCATAAGTTTGTGATTCAATTTAGTAAAGAGTATATTTAAACTATCAATAAATATTTTATTAATTTAATCATCATAATATTATGAAAAAAGTAGATGTTCTAATAATTGGTGGAGGCGCATCTGGTCTCTCGGCTGCAATTAGCTCAAAATCAAACTATCCTGATAAGTCTGTTGCAGTAGTAAGAAAAGAGAAACAGGTATTAGTTCCCTGTGGTATCCCTTATATATTCGGTTCTTTAAACTCCAGCGACAGAAATGTTATGCCCGACCAAGGTATGTTGGATCTTGGAGTTGAAATAATAATTGACGAAGTTGACATTGTTGATATTGAAGGACACACAGCCGACTTAGTAAAAGGCGGTAAAATAGAATTTGAGAAAGTTATTTTTGCTACAGGTTCTATACCCACTAAGCCCAAATGGCTAAAAGGCGCCGATTTAGAAAATGTATTTACTATTCCAAAGAATAAGATCTATCTCGACGAAATGCACGACCAATTGAAAGGCTTAAAGAAAATCATCACAATTGGCGCAGGCTTTATTGGTGTAGAAATGTCTGACGAAATGAATAAAGAAGGTTGGGATGTTACATTGGTTGAATTAGAACCCACTATTTTGAGCCGTGCCTTCGACAAAGAGTTTGGAGATAAAGCAGAAGAGCTACTCGTAAAACGTGGAGTAAAAGTTATCACAGGCAAAGGTGTGAAAGAGATTATTGGTACAGACGGAAAAGTATCGAGCGTTATTCTTACATCAGGAGAGGAAATTGAAGCCGATGCAGTTATTCTATCCATGGGCTATGCTCCCAACACTGCACTTGCTGAAAAATCTGGTTTAGAATTAAATAAATTTGGTTTTATCAAAACATGCGAATATATGCGCGTTGAAAATTGTTCAAGCGACATATTTGCAGTGGGCGACTGTGCCGAAAAAAGAGACTTCTTAACACGAAGACTAAGCACCACCATGCTTGCATCTACCGCTTGTGCCGAAGCACGTGTTGCAGGTATGAATCTATATGAACTAAGCCCATGTAAAGTGTTTGGTGGAACTATTGCTATTTACAATACAGCAATAGGCGATTCTGCATTTGGTACTGCTGGAATTACTGAAGAGAGAGCCAGGCAAGATAACTTCGATGTTGTTGTTGGAAGCTTTACAGGTATAGACAAACATCCTCGCACACTTGAAGGCACACACGAGCAAACAGTAAAATTGATTGTAGCTGGTGATTGTGGTATGATTATTGGTGGAGAAGTCTTTGGTGGAATAAGTATTGGTGAATTGACAAACACTCTTGGATTCTTAATCCAAAATCACGTTAATGTTAAGACACTTCTAACTGCCCAAATCGGAACACACCCAATGTTAACAGGTTCTCCTGCAGCTTATCCATTAATTAAAGCAGCTGAAATTGTAGCTAAAAAACTGAAATGTAGATCATAATATATTTGATGATACAAAATAAATAACTAGGGGTTCTTATAGCAATTATGAGAACCTTTTTTTTGGTATCATCAGTTTGCTAATTTTGCATTAAACATTCTCTTGAGTTATATAATTTAAGAGAATGTTTTTTTATTATTGTAACTTTTCATTGTAACTTTGACTTAACTTCCTAGTTTGTTCTTTTTAGCAACTAAAAAGCAATATTATGGCAATATATACAATAAAAGATATAGAGAAAATGTCGGGCATAAAAGCCCACACTATTAGAATGTGGGAGAGGCGTTATGGTATGGTTATACCCAATCGCACCGACACCAATATTCGATATTATACAGATGAAGATTTGAGAGAGTTTCTCAATATATCCATTTTAAACAAAAATGGCATGAAAATTTCCAACATTGCTAAGTTGGATAAAAACGAAATAAACAAGAAGGTAGTAAGTCTGCTCGATAGCCCTCAAAAATACGAGCATGTAATTGAGGCTATGATGCTTTCTATACTCCAAATTGATGAGTTTGCTTTAGATGCTGTTTTTAATAAAGCTTTAAAAGAGTATGGCTTCGAAAGATTGATTGAAAATATAGTCTTTCCTCTATTAGAACGCATTGGTCTACTTTGGCAAACAAGTGCTATTACACCAGCTTTAGAGCGATTTCTAACAAATATATTGCGTCATCATTTTATTGTAGCAATTGATAAAGAAGCACCCCTTAAAAAAAACGAGAACAATAAACTAATCTTTTTCTTACCAGAAGGTGAGTTGCATGAGTTTGGACTTCTCTTTTACAGTTACATTGCTCGCAAAAAAGGTTACGAAGTTATTTATCTTGGAGCATCAATTCCACTACAAAATCTAAAAGATGTGCAAAGGATAACACAAGCCAAGGCTTTTTTCTCTGCTCATGTTAATGCTATTGATAAACAAGAGTTAGAGGATATGTTTGATTTCTTTAGAGAAACCTTCCCCAATATACCTTTCTACATTACAGGATTGCAAATTAGAGAACTTAACCCAACACTGCCCAACAACTTTTATGTAGTTTCATCAGCTTCTGTTTTCAAAAAGCACTTAATTGCGTTAGAAAAGGCTGATTAATGAACAACCGTAAACTAAAACACTATATGCATTCGATTTATCATGTTGTGCTCTATCCTAGCGCCACATCAAGCGTCATCATCACAGCAAACCCCAGCATTGCTCCTATAGTAGAGTAATCCGTTTCGTTTCCAGTTTGAGATTCTGGTATTAGCTCTTCTATCACAACAAACATCATAGCCCCTGCAGCAAATGCCAGTGCATAGGGTAGGATAGGGGTCATCGTTAGCACCAAATAAGCACCCACAACTCCAGAGATTGGCTCTACAATACCCGATAGTTGTCCATAATTAAATGCTTTTAATCGCGAAAAACCCTCGCGTCGCAAAGGAATAGAAACAGCCGCGCCTTCAGGAAAGTTTTGCAACCCTATACCAAATGCCAACACCATAGCACCTACCAACACGCCCATGTCTGGACTGTGTGCCAACGCACCAAAGGCTACACCCACTGCCAATCCCTCAGGAATGTTGTGTATGGTGATAGCCAACACCAAAAGAACACTTCGTTGCCATCTTGTTTTAATACCCTCAGCTTCATCTATTTTTAGGCTCATGTGTAGGTGAGGAAGCAGTTTGTCAACCAATAAAAGAAAAGCCCCTCCACTAAGAAAACCCACAAGAGCCGGAATCCATCCCTTCACACCACTCTCCTCTGCCATTTCTATTGCAGGTTGTAGAAGCGACCAAAAGCTAGCCGCTATCATCACCCCTGCAGCAAAACCAAGCATAGAGTTTAAAACCTTTTGATTTATTTTTTTGAAGAAAAAAACCATTGAAGAGCCCAAAGCAGTCACACCCCAAGTGAAGAGTGTGGCAAATAGCGCTAATAGAATGGGGTTATAGTCTAATAAAAATTCTATATTCATAGTTGTATAGGGATGCAATTATCTTATCTGCTAGTTGTTTTCAGGTGGTAAAGATAAAACATTTGAGTTTATCTTGTAGCAAATAACAGTCAAATAAATTGCAGATTGATACATTAGTTTTATTATTGGCAATAATCTATGCAAGTAGTGCTTTGTATTGTATATTATATTTTCATCCACTATTCAATATCCAAAATCGAAGCTGCTACTACATTTGCTACCAATGAACGCAATCTCACCACATCGCCACTGTTATTTGGGTGAACCTTGTTTGTAAGCAATATTACAGCTGTGTTTGTGTCGGGGTCTATTGTTATAGATGTGCCCGTATAGCCTGTGTGTCCATAAGTGTTGGGTCCAAACAAACTGCCATTACTTGAAGCATAGGGTGTAAATATATCCCATCCAGGAGTTCTACCAATAGTTTGCGTGTTGCGTGGCACTGTTATCATAGTTTTCACTCCCAGGGGACTAAGTATTCGTTTACCATTATACTCCCCCTTGTTTTGTAAGGCTACTACTAATATGGCTAAGTCGTTCGCATCCGAAAAAAGACCTGCATTACCAGATATGCCCAAGTTCATTTCTCTTGCTAGTGGATCGTGAACAATACCCTTCAAAACCTCTCCTTTTCCAAGTCTTAAAGTAGGTGCTGTTCGCTTTAGAGTTTCACCTGTAGGTATAAAATCTGTGTGAGCCATACCCAACACATCATAAATATTTCGTTTTGCAAAAGTGCGCAAATCTTGCTTTGCAATTGTCTCTACAACTCGCTGCAGTGCTATATAGTTGAGACAACTATACTGGAAATCTGTTTCAGGTTCAAACTCTCTGTCAACAGTAGCAATATAATTTATCATCTTATCGGGTTGGTTGTTCCCTTTTGCTTTGTTCATTTTGCTGATAGGAGCATACGAAGGCAATCCTGATGTGTGCGTTAGAAGGTCTATTACCCTAATATCTTTTGTCTCTTTATCCTCTTTCCATGGTTCAAATTCCGGGATATATAGATTAACTTTGTCAATCAATCTCAACTGACCACGCTCTATCAAAATCATTACAGATAGTGCTGTAGCCACGGGTTTGGTAAGAGAGGCAAGGTCAAACACTGTGTTCACATCCATTGCAACAGTTGATGGATACACCTCCTTGTTGCCATAAGCTTCAAGGTAAACCATTTTTCTGTTTCTCACCACTGCCAATACGGCTCCTGGTATCTCTCCGTCGGTTATTGCTTTATTTATAACCAAGTCTACCTGTTGCAATCGCTTCGAGTCCATTCCCACCACCTCTGGGGTAACTTTTTGTAATTGTTGAGCACCTATTTGTAGTGATAAAAGCAGTGATATTATTAGCGTAATGGTTGATTTCATAATCTATATTGTTGTTGTAATTTCGCACAGGTTTCTATTCAAAACAAAGATACAAAACATTGTCAATTATTTGCAGGGTCAAGGTTCAAAGCCTTCTTAGCCCACAACGTTTGAATAATACCACGAACAGACAGATAAAGAATAAACGAGAGCCAGAGCGCATTGTTGCCTAAAAACGATTTTGTGGAATAATAGCATACAAAAAAGCTAATGGCAGAAAGAATCATAGCATTTCGCATCTCCTTCGATGCTGTGGCACCAATAAAAATACCATCCCACAAAAAGGCGGCAAACCCCGTTAATGGAATTAGAACAATCCAATATGTAAACGGCTTAGTAGCTTCAATTACCTCCTGGTTGTCTGTCAACACTTGCAATATTTGACCAGGGAAAAGTATATATAGCACAGCCGATACAGAACTTACCACAAAACCCCAAAAGAAAATTCTTCTAATCATATAACGCAATAGCATATTGTTTTTGGCTCCCACATAGCGTCCTGTAAGTGCTTCTCCAGCATAAGCAAACCCATCCATAAAATAGGAGAAGAGCATAAAGAACTGCATCAACAGAGAGTTTACAGCTAAAATAGTATTGCCCATTCCAGATGATGCAAAAGTGAAAAATGTTGTTACAAGTGTTATCATAAATGTACGAATAAAAGTATCGCTATTTACCTTGAAAAACGACTTGAGCGCAGTAGCATCAAGTATGGTAGTTAGGTCGATATATTTAAGCAACCTTCTATAGTAGCGTAGCCAAAAACCGATAGAAATAAGAAGTGTTATCACCTGCGAAAGCATTGTGCCCAAAGCAATACCTTTTATCTTCATATCAAACCCATATACAAATGTAAAACTAAGAACAATATTTAACACATTGTTGATAATGGCAATCACCATAGGAGTCTTAGCATTTTGCATACCAATAAACCATCCATTAAATGCAAACATACTCAACACAGCCGGTGCACTCCAAACAGCTATTCTAAAATAATACTTTACATTTTCTATCGTTTCAGGTCCAGATTTAATGAAGTTTATAGCAATCCTCTCTATAGGCACCTGTAGAAGCAGTATCAACAACCCAATACCTACTGCCACAACCAGTGAACGTATCAACACATTCATGGCTTCACCAAAGTTGCGTGCACCATATGCTTGTGCTGTAAACCCACTTGTGCTCATGCGCAAAAAGCCAAAGTTGAGATACACCATATTAAAAATATTGCCACCCAAAGCAATAGCTCCAATATATATAGCCGAGCCAAGGTGTCCAGCTATGGCTATATCTATCATTCCCAACAGTGGAACTGTAATGTTTGATATTATATTGGGAAAAGCTAAGCGAAATATTTTCTTATCCATAGTGCAAAAATAGCACTTTATTATTGTGTTAAATAATTATACGCTTTGTTTATTATCTATTTTGTAATACATATAACCAATAGAGATAATATATTTTTATATCTTTGTCCCTAAGATATTTATTCTTTCAGACAAATTATAAAACAGCACAACAATATTATGGATAAAATTCAAGAACTTACTTCTAAGCTTTATGAAGAAGGGGTACAAAAAGGAAACGCAGAGGCAGAAAAGATTATAGCGGATGCACAGAAAAAAGAAAAGCAAATTCTTGATGATGCAAACAGTAAAGCGCAACAGATAATTGATGCTGCAAATGAAAAGTCTACCGAAATAAGTAACCATGCCGAGTCGGAGCTTAAGTTGTATGCTTCGCAAGCATTGGAAGGTCTTAAATCTGAAGTGACAAACATAATTACCGAAAAACTAGCCGCATCTAGTGTAAAGGCAGCCTTGAGCGAGAAAGAATTTATGCAAAAGCTTATCATGAACTTGATGCAGAACTGGGCTGAAAAACAAACAATGATTGTTAGTGTAGAAAACAAAGATGAGCTAGAGAACTACATTAAAGCAAATGCCAAAACGCTTTTAGACAAGAAACTAAGAATAGAAGAGGTGAATGGCGTGAAAACAGGATTTGAAATTGCTCCAGATGATGGAACATATAAAGTGAAATTTGGCGAAGAGGAGTTTGTTGAGTATTTCAAAGAATTTCTACGTCCTCAAATTCAAAAACTATTGTTCTAAAACTCTTTTTATCTAAAAAATCTCACGTTGGTCTATGTTTAAAAATAAATATTATTACTTTGTAGCAGGTCTGCCCGACTTTTCGTTCGACAGCACAAAACTCCCTTTCACAGTATCCGAATTTAAGGAGATACTTTACAAAGAGTTGAAGGCAAACGATAGAAGGTTGATTGACAAGTATTTCTTGAAGGCTGATACAAGTAACCTATTAAAACTCCTTGAAGACAACGAGGCAGAGTTAGAAAAACTGGGTGTTTTTTCTCGTGAAGAGCTCCTCAATTCTATCACCTCGGTTAAGAAAAAAGGAAGTGCCAAGAATAAAAATTTTCCAAAGATATTTGAGCTGTTTATAAAACAATGGCTGAAAGAAGATGCCGAAGCAGAAAACAAAAACTGGGAAGATATGCTTACTTCTCTATACTTCGATTACGGCATTGAAGCTAAAAACTCATTACTATCTCGATGGTTTACACTAAACCTAAATATTGGAAATATACTAGCTGCTATTTATAGTAGAAAATACGATCTTGATGTAAAAAGCGTAGTGATTGGCGATAACCACATTGCCAATACCATTCGTGCTAACACAAAACAACGAGATTTTGGACTCGACGAGGATGAAATCGATTACCTATCCACGCTAACCAAAATATCAGAAGAGACCGATATATACGAAAGAGAGCGTAAGATAGATAAAATTCGATGGGATTGGTTGGAAGAGAACACAGTTTTCGATTATTTCAATATAGAATATCTTTTTGCTTATTTATGCAAACTACAGATATTGGAGCGATGGGTACAACTAAATGCAGAAGAGGGCGAACGCGTATTTCGTGAGCTTATTGCAAACATCAAGAAAGATGTTAAAATACCCGATGAAGAATAGTATTAAAAAGGAAATAGAAATAACACATACATAATATATGTCAACAAAAGGAATTGTAAAAGGAATCATCGCCAACTTAGTAATAGTTGAGGTAGATGGTCCTGTATCGCAAAACGAAATTGCCTATATAGTTTTGGAAGACACAAAGCTAATGGCAGAAGTAATTAAAGTAGTTGGTAAAAGTGCTTATATTCAGGTTTTTGAGAGCACACGTGGTTTAACAATAGATGCCGAAGTAGAATTTATGGGGCACATGCTCGAAGTTGTGCTGGGTCCAGGACTATTGGAGAGGAACTTAGACGGACTTCAAAACGACCTCGACAAAATGGATGGAGTTTTCTTGAAAAGAGGACAATACACGTTTCCTCTTGACGAAGAAAAACTCTGGAATTTTGAACCACTAGCCAAAGTAGGCGACAAAGTTTCGGCAGGAGCATGGTTGGGTCAGGTAGACGAGAACTTCCAGCCACACAAGATTATGGTGCCCTTCAATATGAAAGGCGAGTTTACCATAAAAAGTATAGCCGAAGCTGGAGAGTACAATATCTATCACAAAATAGCTGTTGTAGAAGACAAAGATGGCAAAGAGATCGAGTTGAACATGATTCAACGCTGGCCCGTGAAACAACCAGTTACACTATACAAAGAAAAACCGCGACCATACAAATTACTCGAAACAGGAGTAAGAACCATCGACACCCTCAACCCCATTGTAGAAGGTGGTACAGGTTTTATCCCAGGTGCATTTGGTACTGGTAAAACTGTTTTGCAGCATGCTATATCAAAACAAGCCGAAGCCGATATTGTAATTATTGCAGCTTGTGGCGAGCGTGCTAACGAGGTGGTAGAGATTTTTAAAGAGTTCCCAGAGCTAGAAGATCCACACACAGGACGCAAACTAATGGAGCGTACTATTATTATCGCCAATACTTCAAACATGCCTGTTGCAGCTCGCGAGGCATCGGTATATACAGCTATGGCTATTGGAGAGTATTACAGAGCTATGGGACTAAAAGTATTGCTTATGGCAGACTCCACATCGCGTTGGGCACAAGCATTGCGTGAGATGAGTAACCGACTTGAGGAACTTCCCGGACCAGACGGTTTCCCCATGGACCTTTCGTCCATTATCTCTAACTTTTATAGTAGGGCAGGGCACGTTGTTCTAAATAACGATGAAACAGGCTCTATAACTTTTATTGGTACAGTATCTCCAGCAGGGGGTAACCTAAAAGAGCCAGTAACCGAGAATACTAAAAAAGTTGCACGCTGTTTCTATGCACTAGAGCAAGAGCGTGCCGATAGTAAACGTTATCCAGCAGTAAATCCCATCGACTCATATTCTAAATATATAGAGTACCCCGAGTTTGAAGAGCAAATCATAGAGAGAATTTCTGCAGATTGGCTACCTATGGTAAACGAAGCAAAAATGAATCTACTGCGAGGCAAAGAAATTGCGGAGCAGATAAATATTTTGGGTGACGATGGTGTTCCAGTTGAGTATCATATTACCTATTGGAAATCGGAGTTGATAGACTTTGTTGTATTACAACAAGATGCATTCGACGAAATTGATTCGGTAACGCCACTAGAACGTCAAGTGTTTATCTTAAGGATGATTATGGATATTTGTCACACCGATTTTGAGTTTGACAACTTCAATAAAGTAGCAGACTACTTCAAAGATGTTATCAATATATGCAGACAGATGAACTACTCGGAGTTTAAATCAGACAAGTTTTATGACTATCAAAAACAACTCGACGAGTTATTGGAAACTAAAACAGTAAGTAACGTTACAAACTAAATAAAAGCAGAAAGCTACTATATATTATGGCAAAAGCATTTCAAAAGATATACACAAAAATAACCCAAATAACTAAGGCTACGTGTAGCCTTAAAGCTACCAATGTGGGTTACGACGAGCTAGCAACTGTTGAAGGAAAACTGGCTCAGGTAGTAAGAATTATTGGAGACGAAATAACACTGCAAGTCTTTGGAGGTACCGAGGGTATCCCCACCAATGCCGAGGTTGTTTTCTTGGGCAAAGCCCCATCACTAAAAGTGAGCGAGCAGCTGGCTGGTCGTTTCTTCGATGCATTGGGGAACCCCATTGATGGTGGTCCAATACCTGAAGGTGAAGAGCGTGAGATTGGTGGACCATCGGTTAACCCCGTTCGAAGAGACCAACCCTCTAAACTAATTGCTACAGGTATTGCAGGTATCGATCTCAACAATACATTGGTATCGGGTCAGAAGATTCCGTTCTTTGCCGACCCCGACCAACCCTACAACCAAGTTATGGCAACTGTTGCACTACGTGCTAAAGCCGACAAAATTATCTTGGGTGCAATGGGTATGACCAACGACGACTACCTGTTTTACAAACACGTCTTTAGCAATGCAGGTGCATTAGACAGAATTATAAGCTTTGTAAACACCACCGAAGACCCACCCGTAGAGCGTCTGTTGATACCCGATATGGCTCTCACAGCTGCCGAGTATTTTGCAGTAGATAAAAACGAAAACGTATTGGTGCTACTCACAGATATGACATCCTATGCCGACGCATTGGCAATTGTGTCAAACCGTATGGACCAAATTCCATCGAAAGACTCGATGCCTGGTTCGCTTTATTCTGACTTGGCTAAGATTTACGAGAAAGCAGTGCAGTTTCCAGAGGGTGGTTCCATCACCATTATTGCTGTTACCACACTATCGGGTGGAGATATCACCCATGCTGTACCCGACAATACTGGATACATTACAGAGGGACAACTATTCTTGCGCACAGATAGCGATATAGGTAAAGTAATTGTCGACCCATTCCGTTCACTATCACGCTTGAAGCAGTTGGTGCAAGGCAAGGTAACACGCGAAGACCATCCACAAGTGATGAACGCTGCTGTACGCCTATACTCCGACTCTGCCAACGCTAAAACAAAACAAGAAAACGGTTTCGACCTTACAGAGTATGACAAACGTACTTTGAGTTTTGCAAAAGAGTATTCAGAGTATATCTTGGCTATCGATGTAAACCTCGATACCACAGAGATGCTCGATAGAACATGGGATTTATTCTCAAATCATTTCCGCCCCGAAGAGGTGAATATGCGCCAAGACATGATAGATAAATACTGGGATGCAGCAGAAGGTGTGTTGAAGAAACAAAAGCAAGAATAGGAAAGTAGATAATTTATGGCTATTAAATTTCAATATAATAAAACATCGCAACAGGTACTTGAGAAAAGTCTCAGGATGAGGCTGCGTGCTCTGCCTACATTACAGAGCAAAGAGAGTGCATTGCGTATGGAAGTGAGAAAAGCCAGAGACCAAATACAAGAACTTGAAAACGAACTGGAAAAACAGATAGGATCGTACGATAAAATGTTGGGACTATGGACAGAGTTCGACCCCACATTGGTGCGAGTGAAAGATGTAAATCTTTCGAAGAAAAAAATTGCAGGAGTACCCATTTTTGTATTAGAAGGGGTAGAATTTGAAACAAAACAGTTTAGCGTTTTCAACAGACCAAAATGGTTTCTGGATGGAGTGAGCTTGTTGCAGAGCTTAGGAGAGATAGGTATCAAACGCGATTTCTTTGAGCTAAAGCTCAATAAATTGGAGTATGCCCGAAAAAAGACTACTCAAAAAGTGAATCTTTTTGAGAAAGTGCAGATACCAGGCTACGAAGATGCAATACTAAAGATAAAGCGATACCTAGAAGATGAGGAAAACCTCTCGAAGTCTTCACAAAAAATTATGCGTTCTAAAAAGGAGGCAAGAGAAGAAAAGGAGGGTTCGATATGGTAAAAAAAATGAAGAAGTTTTCGTTCTTGGTATATCACAAAGATTACGACACCTTCTTGCAAGAGCTGCGAGAGCTTGGTTTAATTCATGTTGCCAAACTGGACAAAGAGGTGCCAGAGAGCGATGAGTTGAACAGTTTTGTAGCTCAATTAAAAAGTCTGCAAGAGGCAAAGAAAACAATCGAAAGTGCTGTAAGGGAAGAGAAAGAAAAAGCCCCTACCAACCCCGCTGATGTTGAGCTGGGCTACACCATCCCCTCAAAAATTGAGGAGATAGAAGAAGCTGTAGCAAAACTACAACAGCAAATACAAGTATCTAAAAGAGAGCACGACATACTGCTTCCATGGGGACATTTCGAAAAAGAGAATATTAGTCGCTTAAAAAAGGCAGGCTATAAAATCAACTTCTTCTCTATTCAGAAAAGTCTCTTCCAAGAGGAGTGGGAAACTAACTACAATGCAACTATTATAAATGACACGTCATCACGACTTCATTTTATAACAATTAGCAAACAAGACAATGTTTCCGAAGAGCTTTCCCTAGAGTCTATTGAGCTGCCAGCTATCTCATTAAACGATTTATCGGCACTGATAACATCTCTAGAAACCAAGCTAAAAGAAGAGGATGACAAACTAAAAATATTGTCAAAAGATATCCCTTCGATAGATGCAGCCATTCAAGATATTGAGTCGCAAATATCACTCAAAGAGGTGATGCTCAATACTGATAGGGTTGCCGATAGCAAACTAATGTTGATGATAGGATGGGCGCCTGCCGAGAGGGAGAGCGAAATTGTATCCTATCTACAATCGAAGGATGCCTATTACGAGGTGAAAGACCCAATCCCCGAAGATGATGTGCCCATCATGTTGAACAACAATAAGTTTTTCAAACTATTCGAGCCCATCACCAAGCTCTACATGCTACCAAAGTACAACGAGCTAGATCTTACGGGCTATTTTGCACCCTTCTTTATGATATTCTTTGGCTTGTCGCTAGGCGATATAGGTTACGGACTCTTCTTGTTTGTTGTAGCCACTGCTGTAAAGATGTGGAAAAAATCAGCGTTGAAAGACTCCATGAAATCTGTTTTGTCGCTAGTGCAAGTATTAGGAGCATCGGCATTTTTCTGTGGATTTTTGACAGGAGGGTTTTTCGGAGCACCTCTCTACGATTTGGATACGCCCATAACAAACATGTTGAAAGAAAACGTATTCTTCAACAATGACATGATGTTTAGTCTAGCCATTGTTTTAGGTATAGTTCAAATTATGTTTGGAATGGTGCTTAAAGCAGTCAATCGTATTATCCAATTTGGATTTGTTCATGGTATATCAACTATTGGGTGGATTGTATTTCTGCTCAGTATTATATTTGCTACACTATTCCCATCAATACTTCCAATGATGAGTACAGCTCATCTGATTATTTTGGGTGTAAGTAGCATTGCTATATTTTTTATCAATTCGCCAGGAAAAAACATCTTCCTAAACCTTGGGCTTGGCTTGTGGGACACCTACAATATGGCTACAGGCTTGTTGGGGGATATCCTATCCTATGTGCGCCTGTTTGCCTTAGGTCTCTCGGGTGGTATTCTAGCAAGTGTATTCACTAGCCTAGCAGTAGGTATGAGTCCCGATAATATGATTGCCGGACCCATCGTAACGGTGTTGATATTCGTTATAGGACATGGTATCAATATATTTATGAATACATTAGGAGCAATCGTACACCCCATGCGTCTGACTTATGTTGAGTTTTTCAAAAACTCAGACTTCGAAGGTGGTGGACGAAAATATCAACCTTTTCACTAAAACATCAAAATTATAAAAAACAAATAAAATCAATCAGTTATGGAATTTAATTATTTATTATTAGCTTATATGGGCATCGTAGTTATGCTTGTATTATCAGGAATTGGCAGTGCGTATGGTGTTACCATAGCGGGTAATGCTGCTGTGGGTGCTTTAAAGAAAAACGATGGAGCCTTTGGTAACTTTCTTGTACTTACTGCTCTTCCAGGAACACAAGGTTTGTACGGTTTTGCCGGTTACTTTATGTTTCAATCTATCTTCGGAGTACTTACACCAGAAATTACTGCCATTCAAGCAATAGCAGTATTGGCAGGTAGTTTGTCGCTCGGTTTCATTGCACTTTTCTCTGCTCTACGTCAAGGACAGGTTTGTGCAAATGGTATTGCAGCAATTGGCCAAGGACACAATGTATTTACAAACACACTTGTATTGGCAGTGTTTCCAGAGCTTTACGCTATTGTTGCCCTTGCAGCTGTTTTCCTTATCGGAAGTGCAGTTCAGCTCCCATTCTAATAAAATGATATAGAACGTTGCTTTTACTTTTAAAGCAATTTGTAAAATAGAAAAGCCGTGCATTATTAAATTAATGTGCGGCTTTTCTTTTGAGCCAACAGCCAAGAGCCAACAGATAACAACCAAATCCCCAAACTTATTCCTCAATTTAGCTGTAATTATACAATAAATGATTATTTTAGCACTTTGCATTAAAATACAAGTAGATAACCTATTCGAAAACAGAGAGACAATAAAAACAGTTGAGCGTGTTGAAAGTGCGTATAATAACCTTTTATATAGTACTTTGCTACCCAAAATAAAACCTTAATTGAAATCGGTAGCACCATTGCCGACAATGTCGAAGATATGATACTCGAGTTAAGCTATCCCAGCAATTACAACCGTCCTGAAATAAAATATGGATACGTAAGAGGCATTGAGCCATATACCTACGTAAAACAGATTTTTGAACGCTACGAACACTATGTGCAGTTTATAAAGATGGAGGATGAGGGTTAGCCGTCGGGCGATATTCTTCCAATCTGATTATATATAACAGCAGGAAGATACGCCTCGTTGCCCCTTAAAGCTTCGTTATCAGCACCATTTTTATCACTCTTCGATACACTCTCAGAAGTTGATATAGTTGCATCACTACTAGTTGTTTCAAGTTTAGCCTCAGCAGCCTTTCTCTTTGCAGCCTTGCGTTGGTTGTGATGCTTGCGTCTACTTATTAAAGTTTTATACTTTTTCACAAGTACATTCAGAGTGTTAATAATAGGCACATAATCTACATCAGGTTCTCGAAGTTGCGCCACCTCAATCTCTTTAAAGAGATGCTCAATTGCACCATAAATATACCCCTTTACCTCTCTCGACGTCATTTTGAGTTGTTTCGAGTAGCGTTCATTCCTTTTTTTAGCAATAGCTCTTACCTCCTCAAGTGCCACTTTCAATTTTAGCACATCGCCATTTAAACCAAATTGTTCAATATCTGATCTCAGGCGCGCATCATTCTCAGCATCATCAATAAAACCAGCTATCTTCTGCTTAAGTATCTTCGTATTTTTACTTCTGTATAGATGACGTAAGTAACGTTTTTTAGCTGCCACTATTGCATGAAGCTCCTTTGGGTCGTATGATTTGCTAAGTAGGCGCACTTGCAGTTTAAAATTACTGGCAAGCAACACCATTTTCTCGCGTGCAGGCTTCATATCCAAACGATACGGATCGACACCATAGCGTGTTTTAAGACTCTCAAACAAAGGTCTTTGAGCCTCTAGCAGGTCGTGCATAGCCTTTATTTGCATTGCTTCGGGGTCGTGCGATTTTACAATTCGCAACACCTCTTCAGCCAACTCTGCTACCTCTGTTTTCAGTAGGCGCGAAACCGAAAGACGGCCAATCTTTAATCTCTCTTTTAATACTGTATCTATCATGCTATTTAAAATTTAAAGTAATCAATCGCACCTTTCCATTGGTTTAGCTATTGTGCATAGCATTGTTAGCTAACTAGGGCAGGTATCATTGTACTATTAATTATTCTCATTATTTATTTCAATTTGATGGTTATATAACTCTCTTTCAAAAATTGTTTAAAAATACAAATAGAGTTATTTCAATTTCTGAAAAGTTTATTCCACTAGATAACCACCTGAACTAGTAAAATAATCTATTAATTGAATATTATTAACTATTTGCGCGCTCTACTTTTACATTCAAACAGAGCTCTACTTTATTGCAGCTTATTACATGCAAATTGCTTAAAAAAAAGGACTTAACTGAAATACAATTACAATTATATGAAAAATATTCACAATAACCAATAAAGTGCATTCAAAATCGCGTTTTTTGTTGATTAATTTTTGATGTAAAAATTCAAACCACATATATCTAGCACTTTATCATTTTATAAATATCACAAACTGCATAAATATCATCTTTTAAAAAAATAAAACTATGCTAATAAGATTTTCAAAAATCAAACTGATGCAACACAATCTGCTGTAAATATGCATACTAAGATGTATTAAACTACAATTATGGTATGATGTAAAACAAGGTGCAATAAATGTGCCATTATTGACAATTTCAATATAGTTAATTTACGCTATAAGTGTTGTTTCTATTAACATGTATAAATAATATGTAAAGAGCTACATTGATAGGATGGTGTGGTGAGTCAAGGTGTAGATTATCAGTATGTTAACCAGTGTGCTGTGAAATAAATGTTTTTTTTCATGCTCTATAGAGCAAGTGTGCCAATTTTTCACACCCTCACTACCACTTTTGACACACTTGCAACATTTTCTGCAAAATGAGACGTTCGATAGTCCAACTCTATCGACTTAACAAAAGAAAAAAGCCACCGGTAAAGCAATTTACTTGTTAGATTGGCAATATTGATACATAACACCCTGCTAGAGGTAGAGAATAGGATATCTGTGCTTTGTTTGTTGCGCAATACTTGTTGAGTGTAACCAGATAAGTTATATCTGGTTATAAAGCCAATATGAATCATTGTTTGGTCTCATCTCCATACTGTTTAATTGTTGCAATTGTAGGTTAGGGTAATATCCTGCTAAGCTACAAAAGAAAATTATCTTTTCGTCAGATGTTTGTATTGCTTTCGGGCTTGAATAATAATTTCATTACATGCTAACGCTATTTTCTGATGAGATACATACTTTTGTAGCTCGTTTAACCTACCTGCTAACTAGAAACAAAGTTTCATTTCTCGCCCATACAATTCATCAATCAGGATAGTTTTTTTCACACACTTTTGACTTAACAACCATTGCGAACGGAAGTTTCCTGTCTCGTTTGCTTTAAAGACGGTTGTGAAAATGGCTATCGTGTCACGATTTTAATAAACACAAGTGCGAATTATCCTATCTTGATGCGAATCTTTAAAACTCAGTTGCGAATAGTTGCTTCCTATACTGAAATTATTAATCACACTTGTGTTTAATAATTTTTATATCACTAATATTTTAACCCAAGTGTGATTATTTATATTCTATTGCTATTTTATTAATCACATCTGTGAATAATTGCATCACTCTATGAATTTATTAAACACAGTTGCGATTTTTTGATTCCTATCACGAAAATTTTAAAGACATATGTGAAAATCTATATCTTATTGCGATATTATTAAACGCACTTGTGATTTATAGCTTTGTGGCACGAATTCTTAAAACACAACTGTGAATAACCAAAACGAGACTAAAAACTTACAAACACAACTGTGAATAACCAAAACGAGACTAAAAACTTACAAACACAACTGTGAATA
>ERZ1032852.109-NODE-109-length-23573-cov-12.728293_pt1 | contig 23573 bp, 23 predicted proteins | sample MGYA00516689_ERZ1032852 | MGnify/ENA primary metagenome ERZ1032852 (study PRJEB33719, sample SAMN04262499) | wastewater metagenome | biome: rural village; feature: composting latrine chamber; material: composting feces with ash | place: El Salvador | collected...
TGAGAATATTTGACTTTCTAAATATTGCTGTGCTAGTTGACAATGAGAATATTTGTAATCCTAAATATAGCTGTGCTAGTTGACAATAAAAAAATAAAAGGCGTGAATGTTTAATATTAATCCATTGTGAGACCATTCTGCACAGCATGAAAATAGTGAATAACTTCATAATATATGCAGCTCACTACTCTTCACTATAGTCAATCCTGCCAGCGAGCCGAATCTTTTCTTTTATCATTATCATTGGTAAGTTGACCTATTTTGATTATTTTTGAAGACGATTTTTATGGGCAAAAAATAGATACAAATTACAGTTTGAATACATTCAAGCATATACATCAAAAATAGACTATGAAACCATTAATTAGTATTATCATGGGTAGCACATCAGACTACCCGGTGATGGAAAAGGCTGCCAAGTTTCTCGACGAAATGGATATCCCTTTTGAAGTGAATGCATTGTCGGCACATCGAACTCCAGAAGCTGTTGAAAGTTTTGCCAAAAATGCAAAAGTCAACAATATTAAAGTAATTATTGCAGCGGCAGGTATGGCTGCTCATCTGCCAGGTGTGATAGCCTCGATGACATCGATACCTGTGATAGGTGTACCCATTAATGCTACATTGGATGGGATGGATGCGCTATTGGCTATCGTTCAAATGCCTCCGGGTATTCCTGTAGCAACAGTTGGCATCAATGCATCACTTAACGCAGCTATACTAGCATTGCAAATATTGGCTACAGACAACCAAGCGTATCAAGCAAAACTTACAGCGTATAAAGAGGGATTGAAAGATAAAATAACTCAAGCAAATAGAGATTTATCAGAGATTAAATTTAAAAACAAAACAAATTGAGCACAACAAACAGACCAATGAATCTTGATGAGATTAAATGGATAATAGAGCAGGAAGCAACGGCTATTAAAAATATACCTGTAAACGATAAATATGGCAAAGCAGTTGATATTATTGTGGAGCAGGTGCACAACAAGAACGGTAAACTTGTGGTGAGTGGGATGGGCAAAGCAGGTCAGATAGGTCAAAATATGGCTACTACATTCTGCTCTACTGGCACTCCAGCTATATTTCTTCATCCAAGCGAAGCACAGCATGGCGACTTGGGTATATTGCAACGCAACGATGCACTGTTGATGATATCAAACTCGGGTAAAACGCGTGAGATAATCGAGCTGTTGGATTTGGCACGCAATATGTACAAGGATATTCCAATTATTGTTATCACAGGCAATAAGGATAGCTATCTTGCCGAGGAGGCAAATGTGTTTCTGTTTACTGGTCACCCCGATGAGGTGTGTCCCCTTAAACTTACTCCCACCACATCCATTACTGTAATGACAGTGATAGGAGACTTATTGGTGATAGAGACCATGAAGCGCATAGGCTTCGACGAAGTGGAGTATGCTAAGAGGCATCATGGAGGGTATTTGGGAAGTGTTTCTCGCTCTAGAAGCAGATCGTTTGATAAGGAGGAGAATAGCAATTCGATAAAAATATTATAATATATAATATAAATGGGAACAGTAAAACCATTTTAATAAAAAACCCGAGAAATAATTTCTCGGGTTAATTTTTATCTATTTATTGATATTTGGTTTAGTTGAAAGACCAGCTATCAACTAGCTCTTTGTTCTCTTCATACCATTTGCGAGCACCTTGTTCTTGACCAATCTCTTCAATTGTACCCATCAAATCGTTTAACTGATCGTCGGTTAGGTTGAAGTTTTTAAAGAACTGAGCTGCTTCAGGCATATCTTGTTCAAATCCTCTGCGCGATATAATAACACATAAATCCATTGGATATATACCTTTGGGGTCATCTAGATATTTCAGGTCATAATGAATCCATTTAAGATGAGGTTTCCATCCTGTAATTACAATCCAGCTTTGATCTCTTGTTGCTTTTTTAAGAGCAGCAACCATAGCAGGACCACTAGAAGTAATTTGTTCGAAGTCGAGATTGTAGGCTTCAATAGCTCTCTCAGTATCGCCATGAATGCCAGCACCACTTCCCACACCTATAATTTCGCCACCAAATTTGTCTTTGTGTTCGTTTAGCTCTTCTATCGAATTGATGGTTACATAAGATGGCACTACTAGTCCGGTTGTACCCTCACTAAACGACTCACCTATTCTTACTAGATTTTCGCCATACTCTGCCCAATAGGCAGCATGTGTGTTTGGAAGCCATGCATCCATAAATACATCTCCTTTGGGATTGTTCTTGGATAGCTCTCCAAAAATTAAACCTGGCTCAAGATTTGTCAACTCTACATCGAAGCCTTGCTCTTCAATGGCTACTTTTGATAGATAGGAATAAGCAATATTCTCTACCCAATTTCCATACAGAATTCTCACTTTCTTTTTTTCTTCACCGCTGCTTGAGCATGCAGTAAAAGATGCAAATAAACCTACTATTAAAGCAAGGCTTATTAATTTTCTTAGTTTCGTCATGATTGTTTTTGTGTTTTAATTATTACTTTGTATTTGTGATAATTTATTTAACTTGTTCAATTGTAGCTATTAATACAACATTATTAATACTTGTATTGTTGTAAATTTCTATGTTTAATTAATAAATAGGGTGAAAGTGTTTTCTTGAAAAATAAAAACCCGAGAAAAAGAATTCTCTCTCTCTCGGGTTTACTATATGTTTTTAGATTGGGTTTAGTTTTCGTACCAACCATCTACCATCTCTTTGTTAGCTTCATACCAGATACGTGCACCTTGTTCGTTGCCATTGTCATCTATCGATGCCATCAGCTCATACAATTCATCTTCTGTAAGGTTGAATTTTTTAAAGAAGTCTGCTACTTTAGGCATGTCTTCTTCAAAACCTCTACGTGATAGAATAGCACATACGTCCATCGGGTATATTCCTTTTGGGTCTTCTAGGTATTTCAGGTCGTGGTTTGCCCACTTAAAGTGTGGTTTCCATCCTGTAATAACAATCCAATCTTCGTTTCGTTCTGCTCTTTGCAAACTAGCAACCATAGCGGGTCCGCTAGATGTTATTTGATCTAACTCAAGACCATATGCTTCAATGGCTCTCTCGGTATCTCTATGAATACCAGCACCACTGCCAATACCAATGATTTCGCTACCAAATTTATCTTTGTTAGCGTTCAACTCTTCTATCGAATTGATAGTTACGTAAGATGGAACAACTAGTCCTGTAGTACCTTCACTAAATGATTCCCCAAGTTTTACTAACTTGTCGCCATATACTTCCCAATAGTCTGCGTGGGTGTTTGGCAACCATGCGTCAAGAAACACATCACCTTTTGAGTTCTCTTTAGACAACTCTCCGTAAATTAAACCTGGTTCTAAGTTAGTCAACTCTACATTGTAACCTTTGTCTTCCAGTACTACTTTAGATAAATAGGAATAGGCCACAGCCTCCACCCAGTTAGGATATAAAATACTCACTTTTTCTTTTCCATCATCACTGTTTGTACATGCAGTGAAAGATGCAAATAAACCTACTATTAAAGCTAAGCTTATTAAATTTCTAAATTTCATCATAATTGTTTTATATGTTTTTGTTTTATTACTCTCTTTTATTTGCGATAGCTTGCGTGATGCGGTCGAGAATGATTGCTAATATAACAATTCCTAGTCCCGATTCAAAACCTTTTGCAATATCATTTTGTTGAATTCCTTGATATACAATGCTTCCGAGCCCTCTAGCACCTACCATCGATGCAATAACTACCATAGATAGCGATAGTAATATTACCTGGTTCACACCTGTAAGAATTGTAGGCATAGCCAATGGTAATTCTATTTTAAATAGAATCTGATTTTTAGTTGCTCCAAAAGCATGACCAGCTTCAATTACTTCTTTGTCAACATTTTTAATACCAAGTGCAGTTAATCGTACTGCTGGTGGTACAGAGAAAATAACTGTTGCAATTACTCCAGGAGTATTACCCACACTAAAAAAGAAAATAGCTGGTATAAGGTACACAAACGCTGGCATAGTCTGCATAAAGTCGAGTACTGGCCTTATTATAGCATCGGCTATTTTGCTTCTTCCAGCCAATATACCAAATGGTATACCAATAATGAGCGTTATGAAAGTTGACACAAGTACAAGTGTTGTAGTCTGTACAGCTTCTTTCCAGTAACTCATTCCGTATATAATAAAGAGTCCGATTATTACAAATGATACTAACCCTACTCCTTTTTTTAATCCTTCAAGTTTTAAAGACTTTTTTCCTGCTTTTGCATAGTAGGCAATAAGTGCAACCACTATTAAGAATACCACAAAAGGCACAGATAATAGTAAGTCGTTCATACTAGATACAGTCCAAGATATTCCATCGTCCATAGCGCTCCATACAGGAGCGAGGCCCTCTTCTAGTGCATTAATTGCTATCTCTATATATGTTCCTAAATCTATAAATCTTTTCATATCAAATTTCGTTAGCTTTTTCTATTAAATCACTTACCTCATCATCGCTGTAGCTAGTGGCTTCTATCACAATTGATGTTTGAGAAACAAGTCCGTGTAAACGACCGTTTTTTCTATCAACTACGGCTACTGGATAAGAGTTATCAGAAATTAAAGGAATCATCTCCTCCACAGTATACTCTCTGTGCACGCTAGGCACATCAGTTCTTATTGCTTTCTTTACTGTTCGTTCTCCTTCACGTGCCAATTTTACCATGTCTTTTAAATGAACATATCCTAAGAATTTACGCTTTTCATCTTCAACAGGTAACAGATAAACACCAGTTGAGCGCATTTTGCGAATAGCACCTTTGGGTCCATCTTTTCCGAAGCGCACAATAGTAGGTTTCCTAAACATCAAAGTTTCTGCAGTGATAACCGTCTTACGGTCTACTTTTTCAGTAAAAGCCTCAATATAATCACTTGCAGGATTGGCAAGAATTTCCTCGGCAGTACCTATCTGCTCAATAACACCATCTTTCATAATAGCAATTCTATCTCCAATCTTTATAGCTTCGTCCAAGTCGTGCGTAATAAACACAATTGTTTTGTGTAGTTCGCCCTGAATTTGAAGCAGCTCGTCTTGCATATCCGATTTGATAAGTGGGTCTAACGCCGAGAATGCTTCGTCCATCAACAGTACATCTGTATCGTTTGCCAAAGCTCTAGCCAAACCAATGCGTTGCTGCATACCACCCGACATCTGTCCTGGATATTGCAGTTCATAACCCTTTAGTCCAACTGTTTCGAGCACTCTCATGCCCACCTTTTCGCGTGTCTCTTTTGAGTCGCCCCTAAGTTCTAGTCCAAAAGTTGCATTATCGAGCACCGTTCTGTGAGGAAGCAATCCAAAGCTTTGGAATACCATGCTCATTTCGTTTCTGCGAGTTTTCAATAACTCTGCATGGTTTGCCCGAGTAATATCCTGGTCTTTAAAGAATACTTTTCCAGCAGTAGGTTCAATAAGTCTGTTTAAACATCTAAGAAGTGTCGATTTTCCACTACCCGATAATCCCATCACTACAAACACTTCTCCCTCGTATACTTCGAAGTTAGCTTTATTAACACCAATGGTACATTCTGTTTCTTTTAGAATATCTTCTTTCGATGCACCTTTATCAAGCATAGCAAGTGCCTCTCTTTTTCGTTTACCGAAAATAAGAGTCAAATCTTCTACTTTAAGCTTTACATTATTATTTTTTTCAATCATCTAATTTCTAATTAAAAGTAATAACCTAAATTTATATTAAAACGTCCGTTCCAATCAGCTTCAGCTACCCCAGAACCGAATCCTTTTCCGAAATCGTCAGTAAACCATGCTTGGTTTTTACCCATTGCATAATCGAAATAGGCATAGATTGGACCAGCTGTTACCATAACACCTGGAATAAGGTGGTGTGTATCATAAAAATTATCGTTTGCTTTGTCAACATACGAATAATCTACATAAGGTTGTATGTTTGAGATAGGACCCCAGTTTACTGGTATACCATAAGCCAAACTTACTGCATAGATATTTGCTTTAGAGGCTACTCCACCAGTGTACTTCTGCCCATCAGCAGTCTCACCACCAGCATAGTCATATCCATAAGCTCCCATTTGTACAACATCTAGTTTGTTACCATCGTCATCTTTTGCTTTATAGTTATAATTTACATATTCGGCTTTCAAGTTAAAACCCGCAAAGCTACCCACTAAGTGAGCTGCAAAAGCAGTAGATGCTTCAGACTTATCTAATACTTCGTTGTATATACCACCAACTTGACCTGATAAACCTGCTTCCCAACCTGGTGTAAATCTCCATGAGGCACGAGCATTAAATTGGTTAAGTTCTGATATAGTAGCTTGCGAGCTTACAAAATTGCCATTCGCATCAACATAAGATCCCATTCCAGGAACTATGTCATATGAATACCTTGATGCAAATCCTGATCCTCCTGATCCCTTAGGCTCAGCTTGACGATAGTAGGCTAATGCTATATCAATATCTTCTGTTGGAGTAATATCAAATTTTATACCCATGTCATAGTCATCTTCCAATCCTACATAATAGGGAGCTTGAAAGAAATATGAGTGAGATGCAAAACCTTGAACTCCAAATGGTACTTGCGATACACCTAATTTAGTGTAAACTACATCAGAAAATTTATACCCAAACCAACCGTGATGAATGAAATGATATTCACCTGAAGGGTAAAAACGGTACTCAAAACTGAAATCAATGCCTGATAGAGAACCATCCATGTTTAAACGCCAAGTATCAAAAGCAACCTCAGTTTTTTTTGAGCTACTTTCGTAGTTTGTTTTTATTGTGTTGTAACGCAGTGCGCCACCAAATTTAATTCCATCTTTTTTTTCGCTCTCTTGAGCTGTTGTTAAAAACGGGAAAAACAATAGTGCTATAATAAATAGCTTTTGTTTTACTTTTTGAACCATAATTAAAATGTGATTTTAATTTTCGAATTTATATTGATTGTGTAATTAGTTACTTTATTTTGCAGATTGTTGCTGACTCATAGTTTCGGCTAAAGACTAGTTCTAGAAGTTTAATTCAACGAATATTCCCATGGAAATTGTGTTTGAGCCACAAGGGAACTGAAAGCCTCGAAATTTTACAAGATGCAAAGATACGTCATTTTGCCTCCTTATCAAAAGATATACGTAATTGATTATAATAACGATACGATTGAAAAAACAGTATTAAGAGCTAGTGTGATAGGTTTTTATTACACCACCTGCTTGCTGCAACCGTTTAGCCGCTAGTTTATTACATAGTGTGTCAATTGTCTGTAATGAAGGTGCTATTGCTGTCGAAATAAACCTTTTTTCATCCCTATTATAACTTTTATCTATATCGAGGGGAGAAAAATCTATACAGTAAGAGTCAATTAATGCTTTTCTACTTTATCATTATCTGTTAAATGGGTTTGTTGTTAATAAATCAGAAGATAAATTTATGTGAGGCATAGAGATAGATAAGTAAATAAAGTGTTTTTATATTATTAAATTCCTTATTTTGCTGGGATAATAATAGCTTTTGATGAAATGCAGAGCATTGGTTAGATGTCAATGTTAGTAAATAAGGAGTGTTACTCTATTTACGCAGGCGTCACAGTTTGCAACCCTACCAAAGAGATAATAAGCGTGGCTAGAAAAACCATGCGCCACATGGTAACAGGTTCGGAGAAAATGAATATACCAAACACAACACTACACACGGCACCAAAGCCTGCCCACACAGCATAGGCAGTGCCCACAGGTATTGGCTTTGCTCCACCCATTGCTCTGTAAAGTAGATACATGCTTAAACTTATACATACAGCAAAAGAAGCCAACCACATCCATTTTTCTTTGCCCATAGATTCTTGTGCCTTTCCTAAGCTAATGGCAAAGCCAGCTTCAAATAGTCCACCAATAATTAAAAAAATCCAGTTGATATTCATTTGTATAGTTGAGTTTTTATTGAGTTTGCATTAGTTTATTCAAACTTGATAGATTTTGCAGGCGATATTTTGGCAATCAAATAGGATGGCCCAATCATCATAAGCAGCGAAACTATCAATGTGCCCACATTTATTATTAATATATTCCACAGATTGATATCTATTGGCACATAGGCTGTGTAATATACATCGGGATTGAGCTTTATAATATGTAAATACTTTTGTGCAAAACAAATTATTAGCGCAATTATATTTCCCCAAAACAATCCCTTTAGTATAAGAAACGAAGATAGGTAGAGAAATATCTTACGAATATTGAAATCGCGTGTACCCACAGCCTTCAGTATCCCAATCATATTGGTGCGCTCAAGAATAATAATGAGCAGACCCGAAATCATGGTAAACCCCGATACTACAAGCATCAATATTATAATAATCCACACATTCATATCAAGCAGATTGAGCCAATCGAATATAATGGGGTTGATATCTTTTATAGAGCGTGCATAGAGGGTGTTGTCCAATTTATCGCGATGGGATGCCATGTCGAAGAATAGGTTCTGTGTAGTCAAATCGAGCTGATTGTAGTCTTTCACCAATACTTCCAATCCACTTGCATAATCATCATCCCATTGGTTTAGCTTTGCTAGCAGACTCATATCGGTAAGAATGTAGAGCTTATCGTAATCTTCAAAGTTGGTTTGATAGATACCTGTAATATCAAAGCGGCGCGCCCTTACAGGCTCTTGCACAAAGTAGGTAGTAAACCTATCTCCCAGCTTTAGGTGCAATTTATCGGCAATATCTTTAGAAATAATTGCTTGGTTCACCCCAGAGGTATCATCCCTGTTGATGATTTCTCCCTCCACCATATTCTTTTTAAAAAACTCCCAATCGTAGTTGTCATCTACACCTTTTAGCACAATGCCCTGGAAGTTTTCGTCTGTCTTTATTATTCCGGGTTTAATGATGTAGGGTTGCACATGTCTTATTTCACTGTTAGCAGTTATCAAGCTCAACAATGAGTCGCTCACAGCAATGGGATTAAGTTCATAGGAGTTGTTATCTCCAAACGATGTTATCTGGATGTGCGAGCCAAACCCAATAACCTTGCCACGAATCTCTTTCTTGAACCCAATAACAATACTTACCGATAATATCATCACCACCAAGCCCAATGCAATACCCGCTATAGCAATAGATACAGCAGGAGTAGAAACTCGCTTCTTCTTTTTCTGATTGCCTTTGTAGAGTCGTTTTGCTATAAAAAGTTCGGTGTTCATCTATCAGTTTTTGAATTGAATAGAACAAAGATACAGAAATATTTTTTGAGGCTCGATTGTTTTTAGTGGAAAGCTAAAAAAAGCACTCAATAGTGTTACCTAACTGGTGCTTTTCTGTTTTTTTAATTTACAATTACCTCGTCAATATACTCGGTGAGAATTTCCTTAGCCTTTATTAGTTGTTCAGGAGTATTTTGTGGCACATTTTCTAGTTCATACTTCCATCCTAGCGACTCATATTTGTGCACACCCAATTTATGATAGGGCTGAATTTCTAGTTTTTCTATATTCTTCATTGGTTGCAAAAACTTGCCTAGGGCATGTAGGTGCTCTTCACTATCGGTGTAGCCTGGCACTAACACATAGCGTGCCCACACAGGTTTGTTTATCTCATGCAGATATTTAGTAAAACGAAGTGTAGCTTTGTTAGATGCTCCAGCAATATTGATGTGTGCCTGCTCATCCATCTCTTTTATATCAAGCAATACAAGGTCGGTATATTCAAGTAGCTCTTTCACATCTTCTGTAATATAGCTACCATTAGTATCGATACAAGTATTGAAACCCTCTTCCTGCAGCATTCTAAAAAAAGGAGCAATGGCTTTTGCCTGCATCAATGGTTCGCCTCCCGACATAGTGATGCCGCCACGCTTACCAAAAAAAGGTCGTTGACTGCGTGCTAGATTCATCAACTCTTCGTAATCGAAAAGACGCGACTCTCCTGTTTTGTCAATAGTGTCGGGATTGGCACAATATTTACACTTAAAATTGCATCCCTGCGTAAAAAACACTAGACGAACACCTGGACCATCGTATGTACCTAAAGATTCTATTGAATGAAGTCTGATCATTATTTATGAGTTGTTACTTATTTTATTTAAAAAGGAGAAAGAAAATAAAAGAAGCAGCCCTAATAAATTATAGGGCAGCTTCTATTTTTTTTATTGTTGCTCTATTCTAATATAAAAAAATTACATTGCTTCGAAAAAGCTTCTCGATATAACCTCCATCTGCTGTGCACGGGTCAATCTTACAAAGTTTACAGCATACCCCGACACACGAATTGTAAGTTGTGGATACTCCTCTGGACGCTCCATAGCATCAAGTAGCATTTCACGATCCAATACGTTTACATTGAGGTGATGTGCATTCTTAGAGAAATATCCGTCCATAATGCTCACTAGGTTTTCGCGACGCTGCTCGTCGGTGGGGCCCAATGTTTTTGGCACAATAGAGAATGTGTTCGAAATTCCATCCATAGAGTTTCTATAGTCAAGCTTGGCCACAGAGCTCAATGATGCCAATGCACCGTGAGAGTCGCGTCCATGCATTGGGTTAGCACCAGGTGCAAACGGAATTCCTTCGGCACGTCCGTCAGGTGTAGCTCCTGTTTTCTTTCCGTACACTACGTTAGAAGTAATAGTAAGAATACTTAGTGTGGGCTCTGCATTCTTATAAGTTGGTAGCTCCTGCAACAGAGAGTTGAAAGTAATAGGAATTTCACGTGCAAATTGGTCAGCGCGGTCATCATCGTTACCGTAGTATGGGAACTCACCATCAATCTTAAAATCTTTAGTGATACCATTTTCATCACGTACAGGGGTTACTTTTGCATATTTGATAGCAGACAGGGAGTCAGCCACAATACTTAAACCTGCAACACCATACGCCAAGTTTATATGAGGATTAGTATCGATAAGTGCCATTTGAGCTTTCTCATAATAGTACTTATCGTGCATGTAGTGAATAATGTTCATCGAATCTGCATATACACGCGCCACTTCAGCCATAGCCAACTTAAAGTTGGTCATCACCTCGTCGTAGTCTAGCACATCCGATTTCAATGCTGGAATTCCTTCAAGAACTTGTTTCCCAGATATTTCACAACGACCTTCGTTAATAGCAAGTAGCAATGTTTTTGCCAAGTTGCATCGAGCACCAAAAAACTGTATTTGTTTACCAATCTCTTGATACGACACGCAACAAGCAATACCATAGTCGTCGCTAAAGCGGCTCTCTTGCATCAAGTTATCGTTTTCGTACTGGATAGAAGAAGTATCGATAGATACTTTTGCACAAAACTCTTTAAATCCATCAGGAAGGCTCTCAGACCATAGTACCGTTAGGTTTGGTTCGGGCGATGGGCCTAGGTTGTATAGTGTTTGCAAGAAGCGGAACGAGGTTTTTGTTACCTTGTGACGACCATCTGCTAGGTTTCCACCAATTGCCTCGGTTACCCAAGTTGGGTCGCCTGCAAAGATATCGTTGTATGCATCCATGCGCAGGTGACGTACCACACGCAGTTTCATCACAAATTGGTCTATGAGTTCTTGTGCAAACTCTTCGGTAATTTTGCCCTCTGCAATGTCTTTCTCTATATAGATATCTAAAAATGAAGATACATTGCCAAGCGACATTGCCGCACCATCTTGCTCTTTTACGGCAGCAAGATAGCCCATATATACCCACTGAACGGCCTCTTGTGCTGTTTTTGCTGGGCGAGAAAGGTCTAAACCATAAATCTGTCCAAGCGCTTCAATCTCTTTTAATGCTCTTATTTGCTCAGCAACTTCTTCGCGAAGACGAATTTGACTATCAGTCATTGGGCCTTTCAAGGTTTTCTTGTCAGCCATCTTTGCCTCAATCAAATAGGTTGTACCATATAGCGCTAGTCTGCGATAATCGCCAATAATTCTTCCACGTGCATAGTTGTCTGGCAATCCTGTAAGAATTCCTAACGAGCGAAATGTTCTTATTTCAGAAGTGTACACATCAAACACACCATCGTTGTGCGTTTTAGCATATTTGGTAAAAGTCTCTTTTACTGCTGGATTAACCTCCAAGCCATGCTCTTTACATGCTCTTTCCACTACCGAGAAACCTCCGTAAGGTTTCATGGCACGTTTTAGCAACATATCGGTTTGTAAACCTACTATAAGTTCGTTGTCGCGATCGATGTAGCCTGCTGCATGCGATGTGATAGTAGACACTACCTCATTGTCGATAGCGCGAACACCATTGTTGGCACGCTCTTCTTTTATTGCATCCAAGCAAATTTGCCACATATCTTTGGTGCGTTGTGTAGCACCCTTCAAAAATGAAGCATCACCATCGTAAGGTGTAATATTTTTTGAAACAAAACTACGAACATCAATTCTATTATTGCTGTTATTTAAATTAGAGTTAACCATAAGGATTGTAATATATTATAGTGTTATTAATTAATTCAAAACCTCGAAAATCTAAGAAGTTGCAAAAATACTGTTTTAAAACATGTTTATCGAATATCTGCGTCTCATTATGTTTTAGAAACAATTTTTGGGAGCTCGTAGATTGTTTAGAGTGGCGCTTTTCCAATGGTTTTAATATGTTTGTTAATTTTGTGGTGGTTGTGTTAAATCAGAGCTTCTCTTTTATATTCTAATATATAGTGTGGGGATCTATTGCTTGTTTATTACTGAAAAAACGGTGATGCTTTTACTGCTCCACTTGTTGTTGATAATCTTATTATCGTTGTTACAAAGGAAGAGGATAATTAGAAAGGTGATAAGTAAAGCAATGCATTTATAAAAAAGTCATCTTGATAAAAACTATTACAGCTATCCTCTTCATGCAATCATCTTTCAAATCGAAACATTTGTTGCATGTTAGGATTCACTTATTAGGTGAAAGTCAACTTTATAAGTCAGAAGTCAAATCTACTACGTAGGATTCCGCAATCAAGAGATGAAGCCCCAATCTACCTTGTAGGATTCAATAGTCATGAGATAAAATACAAATGCAATAAAAAAGAGAGATAACGTACATTATTCAAGTTTTCAGCATTTTATAGATGCAAGGCACGTATAACTATAATGAAATATTAAGAGATAATTTTTATTGGTTATCCCTCCCAGAAAAAACAACAGGCATTTCCGTCCCTACAAACTGTACCACCAGGGTGTCATCGTCCTGTTTCACTTCATAGTTCTCTAGCCAATGTTTGATATCGAACGAAACGGGGAAGTAGGCATATCTATGTTGATGGATATTGAAGCCCATCTCGGTTAACACGTGGTTTTGCTCTTTCTTATCGGGTTCAATACCGAAAAGGTCTTTTGGTTTTATTTTATTGTAGCTGTAATAGTCTAGATAGATGAGTTGGTGAAGCACTCGGTCTGATGGATGCTCCTGTAGGGCGTATTTGTAGAGCGCCTCGTAAATATCTAGCAATACATGTTTGTGAAACTGATAGTGTGTATTGAAATACTCCCCAAGACCGAGTAGGAAGTCAAACACACTACCTTTTGAACTGATATAGTGCAATGTGTTGATAGCTCTCTTCTTGTTCCAATAGATATCGAGCGCCTTTTCTACCAATGTAGCTTTGTGCAATTCGGTAGAACTCATATAGTTGCTCTCAATTATTTCATAAGGAGCACGCTCATCGAATTTGTATCCATGTTTTTTGTAATTGATACGCAAAGGGGTTCCTTTCAAGAACTTGAGGAAACCCAACTGCAACTCCTCGGGGTAGAGGGCAAAGGTGTTGTCGAAACTATTCTTAAGGTCGGTAAAGTACTCATAAGGCAGACCCACAATAAGGTCGAGGTGCATCTCTATCTTGTTTTTGAGCTTGTTTACCACATCGCTGGTTTTATCGAAGTCTTGTCGGCGGCCAACAGCAAGGTTACTCTCTTCTTTTACTGTTTGTATACCAATTTCGAAGCGAAACAGTCCGGCAGGAACATGTTCTTGCACAAAGGAGATGATATTGCGATGAATGATATCGGCAGTTATTTCGAATTGGAATATATTTTCGGGGCGATGGTTGTTCAAGATGAATTGAAAGAGATCTATAGTGAAATCTTTCTTCACGTTGAATGTTCTATCGAGGAACTTAATGGTGCGCCCATGCTCCATCAAGTAGAGTAGGTTGCTCTTTACAGTATCCACTGGCAGGTCGCGTACATTATTGTCGAGGCTTGCCAAGCAATACTCGCATTTGTAGGGACATCCACGACTAGTTTCTATGTAACAAACCTTGTTGTGCAAATCCTTAGGATTGTCGTACTGATAGGGATTTCTGTTTGCCAGTTTGTTTACATCAAACCTTAAATCGATAGGGATGGGGAGTATCTTTGTGTAGTTCTCTTTTGTAACCAGATTGGGTATTCCTTTCACATTGGGGTAGTTGGTTACAAACTGTTGAAAAGGAATCTCTCCTTCGCCCAAGATGAGGTAGTCAATCGATGGATGCGTTATAACCTCTTGCCACTCGTAACTCACTTCGGGTCCTCCCAAAAGAATCTTTATTGATGGGTTTAGCTTCTTTAATCTGTTGCACACTTCCAACGTTTGCTCAATGTTCCATATATAGCAACTAAAGCATACTACATCGTAGCTCTTGCAAGCCTCTGCCACTTCATCAAAATCGCTTTTAATGGTGTGTTCGCTCCAATCAAGATTGGCTTTGTCGTGATTGAGGTCGTACAATATACGAATAGCCAAGTTGAGGTGGATATATTTTGCGTTGAGGGTGGTGAGGAGGAATGTGGACATTTCTTTGAGTTAAAAGTTAAAAGCTAAAGTTGGACGTTGAATAGAAGTTGATGGCGATGTGAAGTACATTACTTTCTATTTTTATATTCATTGAGTTTACGTTCGGATATGGGGAATACAACGGGTTTGCCCGATATGGGATTTGTTTTCACAATTACCACTGTGTTGTACACAGCCTCTATTTGGTCGTAGGTGAGCACCACATCGGGAGTACCTTGATTAAAGAGTTTACCCTCTTTCATCATCACAATATAGTCGCAATACTCTGCAGCCAACGAGAGGTCGTGCACAATCATTATAACCGACAGGTGCAACTCTTCGTTTAGCTTCTGAATAAGGTTCATAAACTGCATCTGGTGCGTTATATCTAGGTGCGATGTGGGTTCGTCAAGCAGCAACAGTTGCGGTTTTTGAGCCAATGCCGATGCAATGCTCACCATTTGCTGTTCGCCTCCACTTAGTTCTGTCATCCCCTTGTGTCGCAAACGATAGGTGTTGGTGAGGTTCATATAGTGATGGGCTGTCTCGATATCTTCTTTTGTATCGAAAAACTGAAATTGCTTTCGGTAAGGCATCCGTCCCATCAATACATACTCTTCGACAGTCATATTGGTTGACTCTCTAAACTGGGCAACAATAGACAATTTTTGCGCCTTTTCTCGCAAAGATAGCTTAGCCATATCTTTTCCATCAAACAAAACGCGTCCTTTGTTGATAGGCAAACTACCCGTTATACCCCTAAAGAGGGTGGTTTTGCCCGATCCATTGGGACCAATGATACCTGCAAACACTCCTTTCGATAGCGATAAATTGATATCATTGATATGAAATCCGCTACTATAGCCACATCGTAGGTTCTCTATTTCTATTATTGAATGTTTCATGACAATGCTTTGGCTCTTTTTTTGGATTTGCTAAGTATTAATATAAACATAATGCCGCCAACTATTCCTGTGATAACCCCAATAGGCAATTCGTTGGGCGAGATAATGGTGCGTGCTATTACATCGCACACCAACAAGAAAGCACTACCACTTAGGAACGAGGCTATAAGCATAATGCGATAATCCGAACCCACCCAAAGGCGTACAATATGGGGAATAACCAAACCTACAAACCCAATAACACCTGCTACGGATATGGCAGCCCCCGTGAGTAGCGATGTGATGATAAAAAGTATGCGAATAATTACATTGGAATTTACTCCCAAATGTTTGGCACGCTCTTCGCCTAGTCGCAGTGCGTTGAGGGGCATTACAAACAAGTAGGAAACAACTAAGCATGATAGCGAAAGCACTACTACAATAATAATGAGTGCGGTGTTGGTTTCGTTTAGCGAGCCCATCATCCAGTATACAATGCTCTGTATATTCTCTGTTGAGGTGATAGACATCAAAAACATCATTAAAGAGGAGGAGATAAAACTAATCATTACACCAATCAAGAGCATTCGGTTTACATTTAATTGGCTGTTTCTAATGCTGAGGGTGTACACTAAAAAGATGGTAGTGAACGCTCCAATAAAACCTGCAATGGGTAGGATAAGTATGTGGGTGAGTTGCAATCCTGCAACAAGCACAAAGGTAACCCCTAGCGATGCTCCACCCGATATACCCAATGTATAGGGCTCTACCAAGGGATTGCGATAAATACCTTGCAATATGGCTCCTGCCAAACTAAGGCTTCCACCTACAGCAAAGCCCAACAGTGTGCGTGGGATGCGAATGTAGAATAACACGCCATACTCCATGCTATCTTTCTGTGTGAATATCTTGGGCAACTGTTTGAAGGGGATGCTTATTTCTCCAACGCTCAACGATAGCGTGATTGCTGCCAATACTATCAACAACAATACAACCACATAGATTGTCCAACGCAACTGATTACTCTTCATCTGCCTTTTGTCTTTTTTTTATCTCTTTTTGGGTGAGCATCAATATTCTATTCCTTTTCGGCTAGGGATGTTGCTGTAGTAGGGGTGTTTCACACACTCCATATTGGTGATGTAGTGTGCCATTGCCATTGTTTTTTCTGTGGCACCTCTTCCTGTTAATACTAGCTCTGTATTGGCAGGTTTGTTTTTAATGAAGTCTAGCAATATTTCCTCGTCGAGATAATTGTCGCGAATGGAAATAAATATCTCGTCCATTATAAGTAAGTCGAACTGCTCTTTAGAGAGTAGGGTAGTGAGGGTGTCTATTGCCTTGCTCACCTCTTTTTTTATTGCATCAATTGTTTCATCTGTCACATTCTCGTCCATGTGTGGATGGTGCTTGGCAAAATTGATAACATGTGCTCCCAATTTCTTTAGGCTCTCCATTTCGGTGTAGCCATATTTTTGGGGATGTTTGTGAAACGAGCAGTAGCACACCTTGAGCTCTCCACCCAATGCACGTGCAGCAAGCCCAATGGCTGCAGTGGTTTTGCCTTTTCCTGTGCCAGTGTATATGTGGATGAGTCCTAGCTCATTGCTAGGTTCGTTTATATTGTTTTGTTTATTCATTGTAGTTGTTGTTTTTTAGTATTTCCAAAAAAGCTTTACTTACTTCATTGCCTTGTGCATCACTTCTAGGGTTTGCACAAAGGTAATGGGTGTGGGTTGGCAAGCTATATCTGCGTGAATAGTAAATAGTCGTTGATTCTTAACAGCATTTATGCTGGTATAGCTTTTCCATAACTTTGTCTCTTGTTCGGTTGCAACTCCCATGGTGCAGATAAAAATATAATCGGGGTTTTTTGCAACAACAAACTCACGGCTAATAATTCCTTTGTTAAGTTCGCTTGAAATGTTTTTACCTCCCATCAGCTGTATATAATCGTCCATAAATGTGTTGGGTGTAACCGTAAAAAGAGGATTGCTTCCTAATTGAAAGAATATATTAGGCGTTGGTTTGCCCTCTCTTTCTTTTTGAATCTCTTTTATTCGCTTTTCACTATCAGCAATAATTTGTTGTGCTACATCAGCTTTACCCACCATTTTGCCAAGCTCAACAAACTGTTCGGCAATTTCTTTAAAAGTTTTGGGCGACTCATATACCATCACCTCAATGCCAAATTTGCGCAGTGTTTCTATGTCTTTTTGGTCGGTAAGCCCAAGCACAAGCACCAAGTCGGGTTTCATCGATACAGCCTTCTCCATGTTGAGGGTTACTGCGCTTGCCACTATTTCGATGTCATCGTTTTCGGCAGCCACGCAATAGCTTGTTCTACCCACAAGTTTATCCTCTGCACCTAAGTAGTAGAGACTTTGTGTAATGGATGGAGCAAGCGATATAATGCGCTTGTATTGTTGTGCCGATAATGTGGCTATGCACATGATAAAAAGCACTAAGAATGTAGTTTTTTTGTTCATACTATATATTGTGGTTGTTTAAATTTTGATGTGTCAATTATCTACTGTTTGCTAGTGTGCAAAGGTAGTAAATATATTCTGACGTTGTAGCCTTTGTAAAGTTCTACTTTTGGTGAGCTATATTTTCAAATACTTATCGTCTTTCTCTAAAATGTCTTTTATATAGTTGGTAATATCTTCCCATGGCAATAACTTACCTTTTCCTAAATCGCCACAAGCCAGCATGCCCTCTTTTGTGCCCAATACATGGTAGCCATGGCTTTCGAGTTTTTTTATGTTCTCTTGCACAAAAGGATTTTCGTACATGGCAGTGTTCATTGCAGGGGCAATTACTATGGGACAAGTTGCCACCATCACTGTGGTAGAGAGCATATCATCGGCAATACCCGATGCAATTTTGCCAATTATATTGGCTGTGGCGGGAACTATTACAAACAGATCGGCGTTTTTGCCCAAGTCAATGTGGGTTGTATCCCAATGGTCTACTGGGTCGTACATATCTGTAACAACCAAGTTTCCCGACATAACCTGAAAGGTGAGGGGGCGCACAAATTCTTGTGCCGATTGGGTCATTATTACGTTTACATTGTAACCATCCTTTTTCAGTTGGTTCACTATCTCTATCGTTTTATAACAAGCTATTCCGCCTGTTACTCCTACAACTATATTTTTCATAATGGTGTGGTTTCTTTTATTAGTTAATCTTTTGGAATGCCAAGTTTACAATAGCTTCTGCAATCTCTTTTTTGCCAATGGGGCGAGCCACGGGTTCTCCTTTGTAAAGCAGCACACCGGCATGCCCTTTAACGGAGAGTTGCGATGCTTCGTTGGCAAACACCGCATCGCAGTTGTTTGCCAGTCTTAGCTTCTCTGCCTGCTTTATCATGTGGTTGTCCTTGTTGTGCTTCACCAATTTAAAACCAACAAGAAAAGTGTTGGGCTTTATCTTTTTAATTAAAGATATCACCTTTGGAGTTGTCTCAAACCCCATCACTATCTCTTGGTTCGAAGATATCTTTGCATCGGCACTGTGCTTGCTTTTAGGATTGGTTATAATAGCCTCAATCTCCTTTTTCGATATCTCTTTGCTGGCAGCAATGTGTTGGTAAATCTCTTCTGCCAAGTCGGACTTTGCAACAGAGTAGGCATAAGAAAAATCTGATATTGCCATAGCGTGGATAAAGATATCAACATCCACTTCACTCATAAGGGTTTCCACTGCATTGTACACGCTTTGGGTGTTGGTCACCTCAATAAAGTTGATATGCGATGCTTGCTCTGCGTTCAACTCATTTGTAACAGCTCTTGACGCTTTTATGTAGTGAATGGTGTATGCTTCAATTTTGTGTTTCTCTATATATGAGAGCACAGCTTCGAGACAAAACCATGAAAGTGAACCCGAACTCATATTGGTTATTTTGCGCACTCCATCTATGGTCTCTTCTGTTCCACCCGCTGTAATAGCAATATGAATCATAATCTTTGTCCTATTTTATTATCTTCGTCTAAGATAAAAACTTTTGGCTGTATCTGCTTTGCTTCTTCTTGTGAGCAGAACACATAAGCCATAATTATTACTTTATCGCCAGGCAATACAAGGCGTGCAGCAGCTCCATTGAGGCATATCACGCCACTGTGAGGCTCACCCTCAAGAACATAGGTTTCAAATCGCTCGCCATTGTTTATGTTTACTACCTGTACTTTTTCATTTGGCAATATTCCCGACTCTTTCAAAAGGTATGAGTCGATGGTAATACTGCCCGTATAGTTGATATTTGCTTCTGTAACTGTACCTTGGTGCAGCTTTGCCTTTAGCATGTTTAATAGCATAATTGTTTCTATTTACTGTTTTCTAATAGGATGTTGTCAATTAATCTTGTTTTCCCAAACTTCACAGCTACAGCTATTATAGCAGGGCTTTCTATTTTTTCTATCTCTTGCAGTGCTGGATATGAATAGATGCTCACATAGTCGATAGTGGCTAGTGGCATAGTGTTTATTGTATCCTTGATAAGTTTTGTGAGGGTTTTTGTATCTCTCTCACCCTTTTTGTATGCCTCGTTGGCTTTAAGCAACGATTGGTTTAGGATCAATGCTTGTTTGCGCTCTTCGCTACTCAAATAGGTGTTGCGCGAACTTAGTGCCAGTCCGTCTGCCTCTCTAACAATGGGGCACACAACTAGTTCTAAATCGATGTGCAAATCTTGCACCATTTTGGTAAGCACTGCTGCTTGTTGTGCATCTTTCTGACCAAAGTAGGCTCTATTGGGTTTTACTATATTAAATAGGATGTTCACCACTGTTGTTACACCCTGAAAGTGTGTGGGGCGCGATGCTCCACATAGCACCGATGTGATATCGCCTTCTACGTTTACCCAGCTGCTGCTTCCTATGGGATATATCTCTGTTGCCGATGGATTGAAAATAATATCTGCTCCTGCTTCATTGGCTAGAGTGGTGTCTTGCTCAATATCGCGTGGGTAGGTCTCAAAATCTTCGTTTGGACCAAACTGTGTAGGGTTTACAAATATGCTCACAACCACCAAGTGGTTCTCCTGGTTGGCTTTTCTGATAAGCGAGAGATGCCCTTCGTGCAAGAATCCCATTGTTGGCACAAAGCCAATAGTTTTGTTCTCTCTGCGTGCTACTGCAAGGGTTTCCCTTAGTTTTTCTATCGTTTTTATTACCATATCTCTTTGTTAGTATAGCTTGTTTATCACCTCTTCGTCTATCATAAAGGTGTGTTCTTTTGCAGGGAAAGTTTTATCGTTTATCTCTTTGATATAGGTTTCCACAGCCTCTTTAATTCCTGAAGATAAATTAGCAAATTGTTTCACAAATTTGGGCGAGAAGTCGCTATACATCCCTAGCATATCGTTGCTCACCAATACTTGTCCATCGCAGTGGTTGCCTGCTCCAATACCAATGATGGGCACATTCACGGCTTTGCCAATTACTTTGGTTAGTTTTTCTGGCACACACTCAAGGGTGATGGCAAACACACCCGCCTCTTCCAATGCCTTGGCATCGTCAACTATCTTTTGAGCTTGCTCCAAGCTTCTGCCTTGCACCTTGAAGCCTCCAAACATGTGCACAGATTGAGGGGTCAAACCGATATGACCCATTACAGGTATTTGTGCTCTCACAATGTGACGAATAGTATCCGCAAATTCTACTCCTCCCTCAAGTTTAATAGCATGAGCTCCGCCTTCTTTCATCAATCGTCCTGCATTGTGCACCGCCTCTGTTATAGATGTGTGGTACGACATAAATGGCATATCTACAATTACCAATGCGCGCTTTGCGGCACGTGTCGCTGCTTTTGAGTGATATATCATATCGTCGATGGTTACAGATATGGTGGAGTCGTGTCCTTGCACAACCATTCCTAGGGAGTCGCCTACCAATAGGGAATCTATGCCAGCCTCGTCCAATATTTTTGCCATCGAGTAGTCGTAAGCTGTGAGCATACTTATTTTACGACCTTCATCTTTAGCTTTTTGAAAAGACTTTATTGTAAACTTATTGTTCATTTTCTTTTTTCTTGTAAGTTCTGCTTTCTTATTATTATATATTGAAGATACAAAACAGAATATATACCTTCTTAAATATGATTTGATGGATGTTTTTGAATGTTATCTCAGCGTATCCTTCAGTTTATAGTCTTGCAGCATTGCCATGGTTGCTCTGCCTAGCTCGATATAGGCTGCTTTTTTGTTGGGCATATACCTCTCCAATGCTTCTATATGTTTTGCAACGGTTGATGCGTCGCCTCTTTTAATGGCACCCGTTAGGGCATCGCTTATGTTTTCGTTGTTGCTTATATTATTCAGCGTGCTAGCGAGTAGGGGAGCGGTAGCTTTTTTTATTTCGCTTTTGCTCATTCCTGTTTCGGCAAATATTTCGTAAGCCATGTTTAGTAGCGTCACCATATAGTTTGATAGCACCGATGCTGCACAGTGATAGAGCTCCTTTTTGTTTGAATCTATTTGCAGGGTATTGTTGCCTGTCTTCTCAAATAGACGAGTCAGACAGTAGTTGCTTTCAGTCTGTTCTTCTACGGGTGTCTCTATTGAGAAGTAAGCACCGTCTAGTTGCTCCACACTCTTCTCTGCATCTGCAAAAGCCATCAATGGGTGTGCGCTATAGGTGTGGAAGCCTTTATCGTTGATAGGTTGCAACACCTTGGTAGAGTGTACACCGCTTGTGTGCACAAATGCTTCTATCTGTTGAGGTATCTCAAGCTGTGCAATTTGGTTTGCCAATAGCGAGAGTGCATCGTCCGATGCAGTAATCCACACCATCGTACTATGCTGCATCAACGCTTCTATTGAAGCAAATGCTTTGGTGTCTGTTTTATTGGCGGCGGCTTGTGCATGTTTGTATGTGCGACTGTAGTAGCCCCCTATTTTGAGTCCCTTTTGTTTGAAGTAGAGTCCCAATGCCAATCCAACTTTGCCCGCACCTATAAAAGAAATCATTTTGTATTTATCTAAAAAATTGCCTTCTATTCTATTCACCCAACACTGCCGCTCTCTTATAAATTACTTGTTGATAGTAAAATCAATCTTATCGCCCTCATTAATATTGTTTTTATTGCAATAGCCAGCATTCACCTCCACCACATATAAGGCAGGCGCTGTGGAGATATAAGAGCTCTCGTTCATTGGGGTTGTATTGGCATGTATGGTAACAATCTGTTTGTTGCTATTCACAAAAATCATATCCAATGGAATGTAGGTGTTCCGCATCCAAAAGCCTTGAATGTCTTCTCTTGGCATCAGAAACAACATACCTGCATTTTGCGGCATAGAGCTTCTATACATCAATCCTTGCATTGTTTTTTGGTCAGTGTCGGCAATTTCTATGTCGATAACTGCTAATGTTTCGTTGTTATCTTTGCTTATAAACAACAACTCTCCCTCTTTCTTAAACACTGGGGCTGAGTTTTCGATAGTGAAGCCTTGATTTGTATCTTTGTTCATCATAAAATAGGCAGCAGCTGCACCTACAACTACTAGTGCAGTTATTAAAATTGTTTTTGTACTCTTATTTTTCATCTTTCTATCTATTAAAAAAATAGTTACAACTTATTGTACAACAAATGTACTGCTTTTCTTTGTAATGAGTAATGTGTAAATTAAATTTGAGTAAGTTTGTGGAGAATCAATAATATAATTGTGTCAATCGTGCTTCTAATCTCCAAGTTTATTTGTTTGAAAAACTCAAGCATCTTAAACTTTGTTAATCTTAATCTGCAGTATACTCAAATTTACCACTTATATATGTAGCAACAAATAGCAATATATCGACCTATTCTATTGATACACTATGCCCATGAAAACTGTGTGACTTTAACAATAGTTGTTCTGTTGAATCTGTAGCATAATAAACAACATTGATAATCAGATGGTTGGTGTTACTATTTTTTAAATATGACTCCCTTTTTAAAATAAATGAAACTCATAGATTCAAAA
>ERZ1032852.111-NODE-111-length-23482-cov-9.776881_pt1 | contig 23482 bp, 22 predicted proteins | sample MGYA00516689_ERZ1032852 | MGnify/ENA primary metagenome ERZ1032852 (study PRJEB33719, sample SAMN04262499) | wastewater metagenome | biome: rural village; feature: composting latrine chamber; material: composting feces with ash | place: El Salvador | collected...
CACTCGCACGTGCGCACCAACCGCCGCTTCAACCCGAACATCCAGCGCGTCCGCGCTCGGGTCAAGGGCGAAACCAAGCGCATGAACGTTTGCACAACCTGCATCAAGAGCGAACGCTTTGAGCGTGCAGTCTAGTTAACTCTTGTGAAAGGGCCCCTCGTCGTTTCCGGCGGAGGGGCCTTTTCGTGTGCTCGCCCGGACATGCACTAAACCCGGACTACCGGCCATAATTGGGGCTACCGGAAACCGGAGCTACCGGCCAAAACGTGGTGTTTTAGGCGGCGTGTCGTTAGGGTTGCCACCTGTCTACCCAGTCTTTTTCTGGCCCAGAGTCCTTCTTCGGTAGCGAGCCCGGTGTCAGAGGCGGTGGCTCGGGTGATTTCCCCCTGAATAGCCTCGGGTTGGAGCGGTGTGGAGACCTTCCCGGTCCTTAAAATGCTTCCCGGTCCTTAAATACCATGTCATGAATACCCGATGGACAAGAACGGTCACGCCTAGAGCTCCGGGAACCGGATTAAGGACAGGGAACAGCGTTATGGAAATAGGGGTAAGCTTTTCTCCCAGCGTGAGTCCGCTTGAACGCCAGAGTATGGGGCTACCGTCCGAAGTGGTCCCATCCCTCACCCAGAGGGCGTCCTTCCATCGTGACGCGTTGACCATCAGCGGCTCTGGTGGGGTCGAATTTGCCGATGGTTCCCACGGTGCGGAACGGTTCGGTCACCAGCACGTATGGCGGGAAAGCAACCAGGAGGCCGTGGTCTTCAGCGCCGTAGAGAATCCAGTCATAAGGGTCAACGCCCAATGCCGCTGCTGCATCCTTCAAATCACCTGCATCGGCTTGCAACCCGTAACGGCTCAGATCAATGGCAACATCTGAGGCTTCTGCGAGCCTGCGGGCATCAACGACTAGTCCGTCAGAGATGTCCATCATCGCGGTCGCTCCGCGTTGGGCGGCCAGTGGACCTGCACTGAGTGGAGGGTGGGGCATCCGATAAACCTCGACGGGTTCGGTAAACGGATATGGCACATCCGTCCCGTGCAACGCAGGGGAAACGACCCCCGCCTGTAATGCCGCGTAACCTGCCGCAGAAAAACCCAGTGTCCCCACGACGGCGAGGGTATCGCCCGGGCTTGCCCCGGACCTGGTCACGGCTCTTCCCCCAAGGCGTCCATGAGCGGTGACAGAGACAACCAGTTGCTGTCCCCTACTGAGATCCCCTCCCACGACCCCCGCACCGGTGGGAAAGACCACTGCGGCCAGACCAGACGCGAAGTCCTCCACCCATGAAATGTCCAAGTCCGGTGGGAGCACCATGGAAACCACCAACGCGGTCGGGGTGGCAGCCATCGCTGCGATGTCAGCGAGGTTTTGTGCAGCCGCCCTCGCCCCCACCTCGAAACCGTTCGACCAGTCAAGACGGAAATGAACCCCGTCAACGAGGACGTCTGTTGTGACAGCAAAGTTTGCACCCGGTGCCTCGACGATCGCGGCGTCATCGCCTGACCCCAAGCGGGTGTAGTTGCCCTCGGGTAGCAGAGGGACGATTCTGCCTAGGATCTGGGCTTCGCTCAGTTCACCGACTACAGTCACGTTTTCCTCCGCGGAGTTGATAGACGAGGTGACTAGGCAGGGTTGTTGGACACCTCTGGTCAACGAGAACATTGAGCGAGAACGCCAGGCGAGAGGCGACGAAGCCCCTCCTCAAGTTCACAGGGTAAGCCTACCGGTTGACGAAGCTTGAAGCGTGGAGGCAAATGGCGGCCGCGGCCGATGCGTTCAACGATTCAGCGTCCCCCGCCATTTGAATGTGAACCAGACGGTCGCAGGCAGACTTTTCATCTTCGCTCAGTCCGCGGGCCTCATTTCCGAACACCCACATGTGAGGGGCTCCAAGCGGACCGGCGGACCCGAGGTCCACCCACTCATTCAAGTCTTCTTGCCGTTCCCCAAGCGCGGTGCCGACTATCTCCGCCCCAAGACCACGCATCTGTGCAACCACGTCCGTGAAATCTCCTTGCACCAGCGGGAGGTGAAACACGGAGCCTGCAGAGGCCCTAATGACTTTGGGGTTTGAAGGATCCGCGGACTCTTGGCCTAGGAAGACAGCCTTGGCGCCCATCGCATCCGCGGTCCGAATGATCGTCCCGACGTTTCCCGGATCCTGCACCTGTGGCAATAGGACGGAGAACGAGGCCCCCTGTTCCTTGCTGCCGTTCGTGGCGGCCCGGGCGAAAACGCGACTCGCCTGGTCGGCTGGAACAGAAACGGCGCGGTCCGTCGCCACCGCCACAACACCTTGACTGTCCCGACTGATCTTGTCGCCAACCTGATCCGACATGAGGTGAACCCAGCGGGTTTCCCTGGTGGCCTCATCAAACACATCCGCATGACGGGTTGAGGCTGCGGGCGTGAAATACACATCGACCAGGGTTTCGGGACGGAAACGAATCAATTCTCGAACGGCTTGGGGGCCTTCAACCAGGATTCTGCCGCTCTTTTTACGAAAAGAACGCCCGCTCAGTGCCGCAACCTGCCTGATCCGTTCAGATCGGGGGTTGTCTAACACTGACGGGCGTTCTTCAAACGTGTGGGTCATGCAGCCGAGGGGGCGTTGACGTCCTCAGGTAGAGCCTTCTTCGCAGTCTCCACCAGCGCGGCGAATGCCTTCGGGTCGTTGACGGCCAGGTCAGCGAGGAGCCTGCGGTCCACTTCCACTCCAGCCAGGTTGAGTCCCTGGATGAAGCGGTTGTAGGTCAGACCGTTCGCACGGGCGCCAGCGTTGATTCGCTGGATCCAAAGGCGACGGAAATCCCTCTTCTTGTTGCGGCGGTCGCGGTAGGAATAGACCTCCGAGTGTGTGACCTGCTCCTTGGCCTTGCGGTACAGACGCGAACGCTGCCCACGGTAGCCGGATGCCTGATCAAGTATTGCGCGGCGCTTCTTCTTAGCGTTAACAGAACGCTTGACACGTGCCATAAAGCTTTTCTCCTATCGAATCCGAGCCGTCACTTGCCAAGCAAGCGACGAACTTCCCTCTGGTCGGCGCGCGCCACTTCAACATCACCGGTTAGGCGACGAGTGCGACGCGAAGACTTGTGCTCCAAGAGGTGACGCTTGCCGGCCCTCTCACGCATGATCTTCCCGGAGCCAGTTGTACGGAACCGCTTCTTGGCGCCGGAATGGGTCTTGTTCTTCGGCATTTTCTATCCTTATTTCCTGTTTTCCTGCTTGGTGTCCCGCTCTTGCCGCGGGGTCTGGGTCGGATGGGACGCAACGGTTTTAGTTCCGCCCCAGCCCGACCGAGCACCTACATGAAGTTCTAATCGTTACGTTCTGCTTGGGCGCGTGCGGTGCGGTCCGCGTCGCGTGCTGCCCGCTCTTCGTGCTTTGCGCGTCGCGCTGCACGTTCAGCCCTGCGGCGTTCGCGCTGGTCCACCATGGCTTCCGCCTTGCGCCTAACCGGTGCGAGCACCATGGTCATGTTGCGCCCGTCCTGGCGTGGCACCGATTCGACAGTGGAGATTTCGCTGACCTCATCTGCGACACGCTGAAGCAGCCGGATGCCCGCTTCGGGACGTTGCTGTTCGCGTCCGCGGAACATGATCATTACTTTGACCTTGTCACCCTGCATCAAGAAACGGCGAACGTGACCCGTCTTAGTGTCGAAATCGTGATCATCAATCTTGATGCGGAAACGGATTTCCTTCAGCTGCGTGTTTGCCTGGTTGCGCCTGGCATCCCGGGCCTTCTGCCCGGCCTCATACTTGTATTTCCCGTAATCCATCAGTTTCGCCACCGGAGGGCGCGCGTCAGGGGCGACTTCGACCAAATCAAGGCCGGCCTCCTGAGCCACGCGTAGCGCATCTTCGACACGCACGACGCCGACCTGCTCGCCTGCAGGCCCAACAAGTCTTACTTCCGGAACGCGAATGCGATCATTAACACGAGGTTCGCTGATGGGGGTCTCCTTCCAACTCTTTTGGGAACGGAGCCAACAAAAAACTCCGTACCCATTTGACGCGCACGGAGACAGTCCATCGCAACGCACACGTGCGTCACGGCTACCCGGAGCCTTCTTTGATCCCGTTTCTACGTTCCAACGTGTCGGTTGGTGGAAACGGTGGGCCCCCAGGTGGGATTACCTCCACTTACGTCTAGGTTTTCACCTATCACGGTCGCAGATCAGCTTAGCAGGTGCCTTGGCGCCATCTTCGAACCGATACCGCCCATCTCGGTGCTTTCTCTCACAAGCGCCGCGTTTCACACGCCCATTACACGCCGTAAACGGGGATGGGCACCACTTCAATGTGGGACGAGGACTCCTTCAACCTCTCATTGGACGTAACCGTCTGAAGGGCTGCGGCCAGAAGTCTGCGAGGGCCGACCGGATCGGAGGTTGAACCCCCGTGACCGCTATGTGGCGCCATATCGACCTGAACCTCCACTCGGATTGCCCCGTCCCATGTCTGAGAGTCCCCGGCAACGGGCTCAATCTTCACCCCGACCACGTCCCCGCACACGGCGCGTGCGTTACGCAGAAGCTCCTCTGTCAGATTTCTATCTTCCCAAGGTGGCAACCACTGATCGGCCGCAGCCAATGCGAGGGCTGCGGAACGAGGGATGATCGTTTCCCTCTCACTCCCCGGATTCACCACGATGCCCCCTGAGCCCTGCGACAGGCCTGCGATAACAGCAACCTGCTGAGCGCTCATCGTCATCGGTCGGGCACTGGGGTCGTAAGAAGCCAGTTCTGCTGCGGAAGAAAAAGCGGCAACGTTCGCTCCACGTGGCCCTTCGACTGGCCCTTCGACCAGGTTCAACGGTGGTGGCGTTGCACCGCCAAGGTCCACCGGTGCGTGGTCGGGCGATTCCGGGTGTGCTTCCACAGGGACCGCGACAACCAGGCGCTCCTGCCCCAGCGCCCGAACCAAAGCAACCACTTTGGACGCGGCTTCTTTTCCTGATTGCACTTTTGTATTCAGAGCCTGGCCTGTTAGAGGCAGCTCCTGGCCAACGTCTGAGCGGTCAGGGTTAGGCATCCGGAGTCGTTGGGCCCATTTCGCCCGCTGATTTTCGGTTAGTTCCTGGGGAATTGGGTGTTGGCTCATTTGCGGCTTACCCCTCGTTCACTCCTCGCCCTCGCCCAAACTTTCCAGAAGCGCCGTGGCCTCATCGGCAGGACCCTCCGCAACCACCAGTGCTTGTTCAAGCGTGAAGGCACCAGCATATAAAGCCTTGCCCGTGATCGCCCCTTCAACCCCGATGGGAGTTAGCGTGCGCAGGGCTGCTAGGTCCTTGAGAGAAGAGACCCCACCGGAAGCGATGATCGGCGCATCCGTGCGGGAACAGACGCGCTCCAGAAGATCCAGGTTGGGGCCGTTGAGCATCCCATCGCGTTGCACGTCGGTCACAACATACCGGGCGCAACCCGCCATGTTGAGGCGCACCAACACGTCCCACAAGTTACCGCCCTCTTTGACCCAACCGCGGGCCGCAAGCGTGTCTCCACGAACATCCAGTCCTACGGCGATTTTGTCCCCGAAACGTTGGATAGCGGATTCGGTCCACTCGGGATCCTCGAGGGCAGCGGTCCCCAAGTTCACCCGTGACGCACCAAGGTCAAGCGCCCGCAGAAGTGAGTCTTCGCCGCGGATCCCTCCCGACAGTTCGATCTGCACCTCGGATTCAGCGATCAGGTTTGCAAGCATGTCGGTGTTGTCGCCTCGGCCGAATGCGGCGTCCAGGTCCACCAGGTGAATCCAGGAAACTCCCGCGGCCTCGAACTGTTTCGCAATTTCGCGGGGATCACCGTATTCGGTTTCGGTACCCGCCTGTCCCTGTTGTAAGCGGACGGCTTTCCCGTCGACAACGTCAATGGCCGGAAGCAAGGTGAGCATTGAACCTCCCAGGATTCGTTTCTTTTACAATCGCATTCGGTCTTCAGGTGGCGAGGCCGCGTGAGCGGTGATCGCGTAGTTACGGCTGGTGCTTTCTGGGCGGTTCAGCCGCGGAATCCGGGGCCGCGTAACCATCCGGTCCAGCGTCCTTTGCCGTAGGAGTCTTTCACCTCGGCCGGGGTTAGTCGACCAAGGAGTAGGTCCTCAATCCCTAAGTCAAGATGGGCGAGTACAAGCCCCGAGGGCAGAGACTCTTCTGCTTTACCGTTCACGAATCTTTTCGCGACGATGTTCCCGACCAGTCCCGCATCACTGTCGGAGGTCCACGAGGTCAAAGCAACAGCCCCACCTTTGGCAAGTTTAGAAACCAACTCTGCCATTTTCACCACTTGCTTTGGCAGCGGTCGGTCGTCGCCCAGGAGGGCGGCCATGGAGGCTTCCTCGTCGTCCTCTGCCCCTTCTTGCGGAACATCCATGTAGACGGCGGAACCCCGAGAAACCGGGACCACCTCCGCAGATGCCCCCACCATGTTCAGGGCAGCGGACAGCGCGGCAGCGGAGTCAACTGGTGAAAGGATCACTGCGATGCAGCGACCTTGAGGAACCAGGTTCTCTGCCTCCATCATCTGCCGGAACTCGGCGTCGATGTCACCCAGGGGGTCTTCTGAAGGCTCGATATCTCCGGGCTGGGGTTCCTTCGGGTCTCTCACAGCTGCCCCTTTGTGGAGGGAATGCCTTCGACTCGAGGATCCCTGGCAACTGCTTCTCGAAGTGCCAACGCCAGGGCCTTGAACTGAGATTCAACGATGTGGTGGGGGTCGCGGCCGTAGAGAAGAGTTACGTGCAGGCAAATGTCGGCGTTGGAGGCGAAAGATTCAAGAACGTGTTTGGTAAGAGTGGCCGGAAAGTGTCCGCCGATGATTTGCCAGTTCTGCTCTTCAGGTTCGCCGGTAATGACCGCGTATGGGCGTCCGGAGATGTCGACAACCGCACGCGCTAGGGATTCGTCAAGAGGCGCGAAGCCAACGCCGTATCGCCTGATGCCAGCCTTGGTTCCCAGCGCTCCCACAAACGCTTGTCCCAGCGTGATCGCCACGTCTTCAACAGTGTGGTGGGCGTCGACTTCGATGTCTCCTTCGGCCTTGATGTCAAGGTCGATCAGGGAGTGCTTCGACAGGGCTGTGAGCATGTGATCGTAGAAGGGCACTCCCGTGTCAATGTTGGATTTCCCCGTGCCATCCAGGTTGATTGTTACGGTGACGTTTGACTCGCTGGTCTTCCGCTCAACGGTTTCGATGCGGTCTTCGTGTCTCACAGTGTCTCCTCTAACGCACTAAGAAAAAGTTCGTTCTCGGTCTCAGTGCCAACTGTAACGCGCAGATGTCCCGCTGGTCCCACGTGACGGATGAGGACGCCTTGATCCAGGAGGGTCTGCCAAGTGCCCTCGGGGTTTTCAAAGGGGCCAAAGAGAAGGAAGTTGGACGCGGAGGGGAACACGTTCAGGCCCATCTCCCGCAGCCGCCCCGCAACATATTCTCTTCGTTCGCGTATCTGTTGTACTTGCGCCAGTTGCGCGTCGGCCTGGTCAAGTGCTGCCAACGCAGCCGCCTGAGTGAGCAAAGAGAGGTGGTAGGGCAAGCGGACCTTTAGTACCTCTTCGAGTATTTTGGGCGAGGCCACCATGTATCCGACCCGCAGTCCTGCAGCAGCGAATGCTTTGGACATTGTTCGGGTCACCACAAGATGCGGATTGTCGTCCAAGAGTTCAAGTGCCGAGGGGGTGCCGGGGTCGCGGAACTCTGAGTACGCCTCGTCCACCACCACCAAGGTCGCCGGCGCTCCACTGGCTGGAGGTGGCGGCGTAGTGCGCCGGCTGTCCCCTTCCGGCGGGAGGTTGAACCTGCGCACCGGCCCGGTTGAGCGGGCGGCATCTAAGATCTGTTGCAGATCCTCAATCGGTACTGCGGTCCCGGTCGGGTTGTTGGGGCTGGGAACGAAAACCACTGCGGGGCAGTGTTCCTGCATCGCAGTGATCAACGCGTCTACGCTTGCCCCTTCCGGATCGTCCTCGCCTACCAGTAGCCACCCCGTGTTGGTGTCGCGGGCATACTCCTTGTACATGGAATACGTCGGCCACAGCGCCAGCGCCATGCGTCCCGGCCCTCCGAACGCTTGGAGCAACTGGATCATGATTTCGTTGGATCCGTTCGCGGCCCACACTTGATCGGTGTGCACGTCTACGCCGGTTTCCTCGGAAACATACTTGGCCAGTGCCGCCCGCAGTTCGTAGGCGTCGCGGTCCGCGTACCTGTTCAGCCGCGAAGCCGCGTTGCGAGCAGCCTCCCCGATTGCGTTCACAACCGAGTCGGAGGGTGCATGCGGGTTTTCGTTCACATTCAACCTCACCGGCACGTCCAACTGGGGAGCACCGTAGGGTTCCACCTGCCGAAGGTCTTCGCGCACGGGGAGGGAAATGCTTTCGCCCTCGTCCCCCTCTTTGAGAACGTTATGCTCGCGACGTAGTTTCGCGGCGGCACCGTGCGAGGGTAGCCCCTCAGCCTCAGCCAACGTGATCAACGGATCTGTGACCGAGTCCAACGCCTCCCTGGAATAGTCAATGACCTCTACGCTTCGCAGGAAAGTCGTCGTGTTTAATCCGGAAGAAAACCGTGACGTTCCGCCCGTGGGAAGAACGTGGTTGGAACCCGAGACGTAGTCTCCTAGCGGCACGGGCGCATAGTCACCAACGAAAATCGCCCCCGCGTTCTTGATGCTCATGCTTCGCGCCAGAGCATCTGCCGTCACAACTTCAAGGTGTTCGGGGCCGTAGGCCTCAACGATCTGGGTTGCCTGGTCCAAGTCCTCAGCCAGCACGATCGCGGACTGGGGGCCGGCGAGGGCCTGACCGATACGTTCCTTGTGCGGGGCGTTCGCAACTTGAGATTCCAAGGACTTGGCAACGCGAGCCGCCAAGTCTTCCGAGTCGGTTACGAGGACAGCGGCGGCAGCGGGATCATGCTCTGCCTGTGAGATCAGGTCAGCTGCGACGAAATCGGGGTTCGCTGTGGCGTCAGCCAGGATAGCGATCTCTGTTGTGCCCGCTTCGGAGTCAATGCCGCACACTCCTTGCACGGCGCGTTTAGCCGCTGCAACATAAATGTTGCCGGGCCCGGTTACTTTGTCGACGGGCTGACAGGTGTAGTCCCCTTCGGTGAAACCGTACGCCATGGCCGCTATTGCCTGCGCTCCCCCTACGGCGATGACCTCTTTGACCCCAAGCATCGCGCAGGCCGCGAGGATGGTTGGGTGAGGAAGTCCCCCAAATTCTTTCTGGGGAGGGCTGGCAACAACCAGCGAGTCCACGCCTGCAACCAAGGCGGGAATGACGTTCATTACGACCGAGGAGGGATACACGGCCAAACCGCCCGGCACGTAGAGTCCGACACGATTGATCGGCACCCAACGCTGGTAAATGAAACCGCCGGGCACCACCTCTGTGACAGTTTCAGTGGGGACTTGAGCTTCATGACCGACACGTGCGTTGCGGATGGAGACCTCCAACGCGGCGGTCAGTTCCGGGGGCTGGGCCGCCAGCGCCGCATCCAACGCGCTTTGCGGCACCCGCAAAGATTTCGGGTCCACCCCATCAAAGCGGAGATCCAACTGGTGGAGCGCCACCGAACCCTCGGTGCGCACCTGCTCCATGATTGGTTCCACGACCTTTAGAGCAGCAGAAATATCGACCTTGGGCCGCGGCAAGGCTTTCGCTGCATCCTTGCTGTCCGCGCCACGCAAATCCAGAATCCTCACGGCCACAATCCTAGAAGGCTCATCGCAGTTTTCGGGGTTTCGACCGCAACGTGACCGGCTGCCCCGCCCCGCTTGACAGCCCCCGGTCAAAACACCCCGCCACCTGCAGGACCATTACTTGACTGCTTGGCTCCCCAACAGCCCTTTCAGTTCGGCGTAAAGGGAAGACGTTACATCCACGCTTAACTCCTCGCCCAGATCAATGGTGGTGGAACGCAGCTGGTCTTTTACTTTCACACGCACCCGTGTTGGCCCGGAATGCGCCACAAGCATCTCCCTGATCTCCCGCAACGTTCTTGGCTTGCACTGGGAAGCATCCAGCATGATTTCAAGGGGCAGATCAGAACGGTCGTGGATCTGGATCTCTTCTGCATGCTGCCCGGTAACGGAGACTGCATCATCGCGTATTCCAACACGCCCGACAACTTGAACGACTCGGTCGCCCTTGACGATCTCCTGCATCTTCTCGTACTGCCTGGGGAAGAAGAACACTTCGATCGAACCGGAGAAGTCCTCAATGGTCGCGATCGCCCAGGGCGCACCCTGCCGGTTGATCTTCGTGTCAAGTTTTGTCACCAGGCCGGCAATCTTCACCCGCTTATTGTCGAAACGTTGCGGGTCTTCTTTGATGGCCCCAATCTGAATGTCCTGGTGCCGCGCCAACGCACGCTCCCCACCACGAAGAGGGTGGTCTGAGACGTAGAGGCCCAGCATTTCGCGTTCGAGTGCCAGCTTTTCGCGCCGGTCCCAATCAGGAATGTTCGGAATACCAATGGAGAACGAGGAAGGAGAGTCAACCCCACCCAGACCCGCAAACAAATCGTATTGTCCGCTTGCTTCGTTCCGTTTCAGTGCGAGGACAGAATCAACCGCGTCATCGCTTCGCACCGACAAGGCTCTGCGGCTGTGCCCGAAACCGTCAAAGGCGCCGGCGCGGATCAGGGACTGCATGGTGCGCTTGTTACAGACCACCTCGGGCACCTTGTCTAAGAAGTCCTGGAAAGAAGTGAAATCTCCCTTCTCCTGACGTGCCTTGACGATTCCATCGACCACGTTCACGCCGACGTTACGGATCGACGATAGTCCGAAACGGACTCCCTGCTCATCAGCTGTGAACGGGCCGTAGGACAGGTTGACGTCCGGTCTTTGAACTTCGATACCCATGTGACGACACTCAGCCAGGTAGAGCGCACGCTTGTCTGTGTTTCCCGCCGTGGACGTCAGAAGTGCCGCCATGTATTCGGCCGGGTAGTGAACCTTCAGGTAAGCGGTCCAGTAGGAAACGACTCCGTAGGCGGCCGAGTGAGACTTGTTGAAGGCATAGTCAGAAAACGGCACCAGGATGGCCCACAGGTCATTGACCGCGCCCTCGGAGTAGTTCCTCTCAAGCATTCCCTTCTTGAAAGGTTCGAACTCCTTGTCCAGGATCTCCTTCTTCTTTTTGCCCATGGCGCGGCGGAGCATATCCGCCTGTCCAAGCGTGTAGCCCGCAACCTTCTGGGCAATCTGCATGACTTGTTCTTGGTAAACAATCAGCCCATAGGTGGGGCCGAGGATCTCCTCCAGGGGCTTCTCCAACTCCGGATGGATCGGGGTGATCGGCTGTCGCCCCGTTTTACGGAGCGCATAGTTCGTGTGAGAACCAGCCCCCATCGGGCCCGGCCGGTACAGGGCGGAGACAGCGGAAACATCCTCAAAGTTGTCCGGTTGCATCAGACGCAGAACTTCGCGCATTCCTGAGCCTTCCAACTGGAATACGCCCAGGGTTTCGCCCCGGCTCATCAACTTGTAGGTCTCAGGGTCATCCATGGCCGTGGCGTCAATCTGTGGGACTTCTTTTCCGCGCAACCGAATGTTCTCAAGCGCGTCCGTGATGACCGTTAGGTTCCTTAAGCCAAGGAAGTCCATCTTCAAAAGGCCAAGTTCCTCACACACCGCGTACTCGAACTGGGTGATGATCGCGCCGTCTTGAGGTCGCAGCATTAGCGGGATCGAATCAACCAGGGATTCGCTGGACATAATCACCGCGCAGGCGTGAACCCCCCACTGGCGTGTCAAACCCTCCAGTCGTTGAGCCATACCGATCACGTCGTGCAGATCTTCGCGTTCCTGGAACAGCTTCCTGAACTCGGCGGCCTCCTTGTATCGGGGATGCGATTCATCAAAGATTCCCGACAGTGGCATCGGTTTGCCCATGAGATCCGGAGGTAGCGCCTTCGTGAGCTCGTCGCTGGTTTTAAAGTCCCGGCTCATGATGCGGGCCGAGTCCCTCAGCGCCTGCTTGGACTTAATCTTTCCGTAGGTGACAACTTGGGCGACACGGTCGTCGCCGTACTTTGCCTTCACATAGTCAATGACCTCGTCGCGCCTGCGCTCATCAAAGTCAACGTCAAAGTCAGGCATTGAAACACGTTCGGGGTTCAAGAACCTCTCAAACAGCAGGCCGTGTTCGATGGGGTTGAGTTCGGTGATTCCCATCGCGTAAGCAACCATGGACCCGGCCCCTGATCCGCGGCCCGGCCCAACCCGGATTCCCTGTTGTTTAGCCCAGTTGATGAAGTCCGCCACCACCAAGAAATAGCCTGGGAACCCCATGTCGAGGATGACTTTTTCTTCAAACTCTGCGCGGTCCCGCACGTGAGCTGGCACGTTCGCGCCGAAACGGGCTCTAAGGCCACGTTCCACTTCCTTTATGAACCAGGAATTTTCGTCTTCACCTTCCGGGGTTGGGTAACGCGGCATGAAGTTCGCCCCGTCACGAGTCGTCCGGAAGTGAACGTTTGAGCGTTCTGCGATTTCTAATGTGGCTCGCAAAGCGTCTTCATGGTCCCGCTCCCACACGTTGTACATGTCCTCTGTGGAACGAATGTGGTAGCTGTGGCCTTCGAAAGTGAAACGCGTGCCACCTTCATGTATGGGTGGTTCATCGAGGCGGGCGTTCGAGTTGATCGCCAGAAGCGCCTCCTGAGTCTTCGCATCCTCCTCAAGCACGTAGTGAGAGTCGTTGGTGACCACCATGGGTGCGTCCAGTAGTCTCGCTAGCCGTGGGAGATCGGCGGCAACCACTTTCTCGATTTCTGCCCCGTGGTCCATGAGCTCAACATAAAAGTTGTCTTTGCCGAAGATGTCCTGAAGCTCCGCGGCCTCTTTCACCGCCTCATCCCACTGCCCCAGGCGCATTCGAGTTTGCACTGCGCCCGAGGGGCAACCAGTGAACACAAACAAGCCCTCGTGGTACTGCTCCAACAAGTCGCGGTCAACCCGCGGCCACTTCCCCATCTGCCCATCAATGGAGGCGGCGGTTCCCATGCGGAACAGGTTGTGCATGCCCTCAGTGGTCTCCGCGACTAACGTGAGGTGGTTATAGGCGCCACGCGCAGACACGTCATCCTTGGCTTGCCACGGCTCACCCCACCGCACCCGGGTTCGGTCAAACCGTGACGTCCCTGGGGTCACGTATGCCTCCAAACCAATGACGGGTTTGATGCCGGCATCGACGCATTCGCGGTAGAACTCGTACGCCCCAAAGAGGTAGCCGTGGTCCGTTATCCCCAGCGCGGGTTGCCCTAACCGTTTCGCTTCAGCCACCATTGGCTTGATTTTCGCGGCACCATCCAACATCGAATATTCGGTGTGGTTGTGGAGATGAGCAAATGACTTCTTGGCAGACATAGTGCCCAGCATAGTCAGATCTGATCTATCCACGAGAGTCGAGTAACTTCGCGCGTCGACGCGAAAAATCGGCTACGTCAGCGGGTTCCCCACGTCGTTTTCGCCATTTCCTGATGCAAGATTCCCGCGTCAAAGAAAGGCTTTCTGTCCGTCGGCTCGTAACCTAACCGGCGATAAAACCCCTCTGCATCAACCTGGGCGTCAAGGACAAGCTCGACTGCTTCTCCCCGGTAACCTGACTCTTCGGCGACGGCCCCGGCAAAACGCATTATGCCTTCGCCCACGCCTTTTCCTCGCCACCTCGGCCTGACAGCCACACGTCCCACATGAAACGTCTTCGAGGTCCCAGGCTCCCCTTGAGTATCGGGAAGAAGTCGAGCAGCACCAATGACCTCACCGTCGTTGTTTACTGCAACGATGTGAACGGTGCTGGGAGCGAAGTCGCGAGCGTCAATCTCTAAGACAGGTGCGACCCCCTGTTCTGTCACAAACACGTCCCAGCGCACGGCGGTATGCCCCAAGATGTCTTCCGGAGACGACACCTTCCGGTAGACGATATCCTTGTTAGCCATCGAAATTCTGCAGTTTCTTCAAAGCGACGACCAGATCATCAGGGTATGGGGCTTCGATTTTCACCACGTGTTCCGTAACGGGATGCCGGAATTCTAATTCGCGTGCGTGCAACCATTGCCGCTCCAACCCCAGCTTCTTTGCTCGAGTGGGGTCAGCCCCGTAAAACACGTCACCGACACAAGGATGTCCCAGCGCGGCCATGTGAACCCTGATTTGGTGGGTGCGCCCCGTTTCCAAGTCAATTTCCAGCAGTGCGGCCCCCGGTAGCAACTCCAAAAGGTCATAGTGTGTGACAGCCTTTTTGCCGCCCTCCAAGACTGCCATCCGCCAAGTCCTTGAGGGGTGACGACCTATCGGTGCATCAACGGTTCCTCTCACGGGATCCGGATGTCCCTCAACCAGCGCGTGGTACGTCTTGCTGATCTCTCTTTCGCGGAAAGCGTGCTTCAGACGAGAGTAGGCGACCTCCGACTTCGCAACCATCATGGCGCCCGAGGTTCCCACGTCTAACCGCTGCACTATCCCCTTCCGCTCGGGAGGACCCGAGGTAGAGATGGGAATCCCTGCGGCTTCAAGCGATCCGAGGACTGTTGGGCCGTCCCATCCCGGGCCGGTGTGAGCAGCAACGCCGACAGGTTTGTTAATGACGACGATGTCGGAATCCTCGTACAAAATTTCTAAGTCAGTGGTTGGTTCGGGAACCTTCTGCGTTGGCGGGAGCTGGATCTCCAGCTCCGCTCCCTCAACCAGCCTGTCTGACTTCGCCGCGGGCACCCCATCAATGGTTACGTGTCCCAGCTCAATCAGTTCGGCACACTTGGAGCGGGAAAACCCGAGCATCCTGCTCAGCGCCGCATCTACGCGTTCACCGTGCATGCCTCCGGGAACGTTAATCAGCCTGATGTCGTTCACTTCTTTTTGTCGCCGACTTCCCGGACACTGACATTCGCCGACTCCTTCGGGTTCGAACGCTCCGATTGCACAAGCAACCACAGCGCCAACGCGGCGGCCGCTACAACAATCCAAATGTCAGCAACATTTCCAACAAACCAACTGTTGTAGTTCAGGAAATCGACTACGTGACCGCGCGCAAACCCAGGAGGCTGAAAGAGTCTGTCAATCAAGTTGCCAAAGGCCCCACCCATTAGGAGCCCGACGATCACCGCCAAAATCGGGGAATATACCCTGGAGGAATACCAAATCAAAATGCCTATGACCAGCGCGGACAAAACCGTGAAGATCCAGGTGCTGCCCTCGCCCATCGAGAATGCCGCACCCGGGTTGTACACCAGCTGCAAAGTGATGAAGTTACCGAGGAAGGGTCTGGGAACACCTTCCGTCAGGTTTGCCAACGCCCACCATTTTGTCAGTTGGTCGAGGAGCACAGCCACGGCTGCCACGACAAAGACTAGCCACCAGTAGCCTCGTTTACCCGGCCGGGCATCATACTCGTCTGCGCTACGGCTTTGCGGACGATACGAAACCGGCTTGGGATCTGGCAAGGTGTTTTCGTTAGAACTCAAAAGGAGACCTCAAAAGACAGCGGAACAATCAACGGAACAAGGGTATCGCCTCATGGCCAGCAAGCGCCTACACGGTTTGCACTCTCACAAAGATGTCCCACCCAGAATTCTACCTGGGCGGGACATCTCTTAGTCACTTGTGCGCAAGCGGCACCAGCACACCGCCACCGGCGTGGGGCGGCTCAAGAAAAACGATTTCAGTTATCGTCTTCCTTGCCGGGTGCTTGGTCAACCTGCTTCAGCAAGGTCTGAAGGTGAGTGGAGATCGCACTGCGGTAGTCCGTTTCGAATTCACGCAAGTTGTTGATCGTCTGCTCAAGCTCTTGCTGCTCTGATGCAAGCCGGTCGAGGATCTCCGAGCGCTTGTTCTCTGCTTCAGCGACGATCAACTCACCCTGCGAGCGGGCATCAGAGACAATCTTTTCGCCTTCTTCACGTCCTTCATCGACGTATTCGTCATGGAGACGCTGAGCGAGGGCAAGCATCGAGGCTGCTGCCTCTGCACTATTCGGATCTGCGGGAGCTTCTGCGACAGGAGCGGGAGGAGCGACTTCTTCGACGGCTACCTCTTCCTCAACCACAGGCTCCACTTCGACAACCTCTGGGGCGGGGGCAGCAGGCCTGTCCGCGTCCTCAGACGAAAGCTCCGCAATACGACGGTTCGCGGCTTCCAGTTTTTCTTTCAGCTCCGCATTCTCGACAGATAGCGAGTAGATCGTAGCGACAACCTCATCGAGGAACTCATCTACCTCGATCTGGTCGTAGCCCTCACGGAACTTGACGTACTGAAACTTCTTGTTAAGCACATCATCGGCGGTAAGAAGCGCCATGTTGTTCACCCCTGGTTTCCGTTCAGTTCTGCGATCGCCGCTAACCACTCGCGGTCCATCTGCAAAGGCTGAAGCTTAGTTTTCTGCCATCTCGATAATAGCGGACGGGACTGGTCCATTGTGCACCAATAGCAACAACTTTCACACCCGCACCATCTTTTCTGTCCGTTTGATGGAGCTTGAAGGCCGATTGCAAGAGCAATTTACGTGTGCATATAGCCGATTGTCGCCAGCGCCTGCCCCAAACGCCCCAGAAGAGCGACACCCACGAAGAGGACCACGAAGCCGACGTCGAACGCAACAGCTCCAAGTCGCAGCGGGGGGATGTAGCGCCTGAGGAACTTGATTGGAGGGTCAGTGAGCTTGTAAACCCAGTCTGCAATTACAAGCACAATCCCTCTTGGAACCCAGTTAGGGGCTAGTATCCGCGCCCAGTCGAAGGCGACGCGCACCAACAGAATGAGTGCGTAGATCGAGGCACCATACGCAAGAACAGATCCGACAAATATGAAAAACACGTCTGCACTCTACCGGCGGAAGTGCCCTAGTCGAACATGCGACCGGGGGCCGAACGTCCCTGGGAGCTCACTTCTATGTCTTTCGGAACCAGCAGGAACACCCTGGAAGTAACGTGTTCAAACTCTCCCCGCACGCTGAACACCATGCCCGCCGCGAAGTCCACCAGTCGGCGAGCCTCCGCGTGCGGAAGCTCAGTTAGATTCATGATCACCGGCACACCTTCGCGAAAGGCGTCCCCAATCAGTGGTGCATCTTCAAAACTCTGGGGGTGGAAGGTGACGATTCTGCGGACCGTTGCCGCACGTACGGGCCTAGGCTCAACCTCTATCTGACCTCCGGGGTAGGACTGCAACGTGAACTCATGAACGTCAACTTCGCTCTCCTGATATTCCGGCATTTCCTCTTCCGGGGACTCCTCCGAGGGAACACGCCACCCCATCAGTTCCATTGCGCGGTTGAACCGTTGCGCCATCTCTAGTCCTTCCTTGGATTCTCCGCACGTATCTAGCCACGTTGGTCGGCTGGGTGCGCTTCGCTTTCTAACATTAACGCAGCAACGGATTAAACCTGGGAGGCACACGCCGAGAACCGTGCGTGTGCCTCCCCGGGTGTTCCTCCGGCTCTATCAGCGCAAGAAATCCGGGATGTCTAGGTCGGAATCCAAATCCGCCTCGTCATAAACCCGAGGTGCCTCAAACCCTCCGGAGCTGGACTCTTCGATCAACGCGTCAACAGATTCGAAATCCGCCGCACGGGGAGCACGAATAGCCCCTGTGCGGGTTGGCACTTCCGGCTGTACCCGATGCGAAGGGGCCATCCGAGTGCGTCTCCGAGGCGCCCATTCCTCTTCCTCGGCTTCCTCTGTCACAACGACCCGTTCAACGGGAGCCTGCGCCAGCGGAGCCTCCTCAGCGAAATGGGACCGGCTTTCGGGGCGAGGTGCCGCTGTCTCCGGGGCGGCAGCACGCTTTGCAGGAGCAGCCTTGCCTGTTACCTCACGAGGACTCTGGTCAAAACCTGCCGCGATGACCGTCACCCTGATTTCGTCACCCAGAGCATCGTCAATCACTGCGCCAACAATAATGTTGGCCTCCTGGTGGACTGCTTCACGCACCAGTGTTGCGGCCTGCTGAATCTCCATCATGCCCAGGTCCGGGCCCCCCTGGAAGAAGATCAAGACGCCGTGGGCGCCCTCAATGGACGCTTCAAGCAGCGGCGAAGAGATCGCTGTCTCCACGGCCTGCAATGCCCTGTCCTCGCCAGTCGCGCCGCCCATCCCCATGAGTGCGGAGCCCGCATTCTTCATGACAGATTTGACGTCGTTAAAGTCAACATTAATCAGGCCCGGAATTGTGATCAGTTCGGTGATGCCCTGGACACCGGAGCGCAACACTTCATCGGCCGCACGGAACGCATCCAACACAGAAATGGACTGGTCGGAAATCTCAAGCAGCCTGTCATTTGGAATGACGATGAGAGTGTCTACCTCTTCCCGAAGAGCGTCAATCCCCGCATCGGCCTGGGACGATCTCCGGTTGCCTTCGAATGAGAAGGGGCGCGTCACCACTCCCACGGTGAGGGCACCTGCTGCCCGTGCAACCTTCGCAACGACGGGGGCGCCTCCCGTCCCGGTTCCGCCGCCTTCCCCGGCAGTAACGAACACCATGTCCGCACCGCTTACGGTCTCAGCGATTTCTTGTTCGTGGTCTTCTGCCGCTTTCCGGCCAACAGCCGGGTCTGCCCCTGCTCCCAAACCGTGTGTCAGTTCACGGCCAATATCGAGCTTGGTTTCGGCATCAGACATGAGCAGAGCCTGGGCATCCGTGTTGATCGCGATGAACTCAACACCCTTCAGGTCTGTTTCGATCATGCGGTTCACGGCGTTAACGCCACCACCGCCAATGCCAACGACTTTGATGACTGCAAGGTGGTTCTGCGGTGCTGCCACTAGATTCTCCCCGGGGACTGAGAAACCTTCAAGTTCAAGTTGAAGGTTGAGTTTGCTGGTCGGTTTAGCGCCCAAACGGTAGGGCCCCAACATTGCCGGAGCAAGCACCCCCTCCGGTGTGTCGCCGGTTCTTCAAAGAACCCTGCTTAAGTACGAGGGGCCGCCCAAAGACCGCGGCTTCAACACTGAATTACCTGCGCAACCGGTCGTTAGTCTTGGCAAGCCGATAACGAATTATGGAACGCGGGGGCCGCTACCTGGTGCTGGGACGGGGAGGGTAGGAAACATCGTAGGTGGTGGCTCCTCTCTCGCTCAGCAAAATCTCTGCAATCCTTGCCTTGAGGAGGCTGTCATCCGAGGTGCCCCAGATGATCTCCTCACCACCCGTCAGATAAACCGTGAAGTCTGATCCGTCCGCGTTGATCGATGCCACTCGATCTCCCAAGATGTCTTCAATGATGACCCAGATCCCGAATGCCTCTGCTGCCTGAGCCTGCCTGTTTTCGGGATCGGTCGAAGCAACCACGATGGTAGGCAACCCTGCAACAGGTTCTGGGACGGTCTCAATCACCACGCCATCAGCCCCCACAACCTGGTAGCCGTCTGCTTGGGGCACAACCATTGCTGGGAGGCGTTCCTCGATCAAAACCGTGAGGCCAGTGGGCCATGCCCGTGAAACGGAAGCCTCAGACACGAAAGGAAGGTCACGGAGTTCATCTGCCGCCTCGCCCACTGGAACCCTGATGAGGGGCGTGCCAACGTAGGGCTGCAAGGTGGCGACGACCTGGTCTTGTTGGAGACCTGATTGGGCTCCTTCAATGTCTATGTTTTCCTGTTTCACCCCAAACGCTGCCGACCACCCAATTAAGTACGCCAAACCTCCAAGTACAGCGACGATTGCAAGAAACCCGGCAGCCCGACCAACCCAAAGTCTCCGCTTCGCCCGCTTCCGTTCCGCAAGCCGCTTGCTGAACTCAGCAACCCCATCGTCCCCACCCGCGGTTCCTTGACCAGCAGGTCGAAGCCCATCCGGCCCAACTTTGACGGGGGGACCTTGCAAATCTTTGCCCGTGGCTGCGCGCACGGTCCCGGCACCGATCACTTTAGGGTGCTCTGTGCCGACGTCCCTTGTTACACCGTGACGTACTCCTGCCCCGCTGGACGCTGACCCGTGCGAGTCGACTGTTTCTGCAAGCACCGGTTCAGACGCGGCTCTGGGTGCGGGTCGAGGTGAGGCATCAAGCGCGAACTCAGACTCGAGTTCAGGCGTGGGTTCAGGCGTTCGTCCAGCAGCGGCGCGCCGCACCTTTGAAACAGATTCACCGCCCGCAGTTGAGCTGTATTTGGGCTTGGAAGCCGATCGAGATGTCGGGCGCGGGGGCCGCGACCCACGCGAGTAGCTCAACGGCTCCCCTCCCGCGCATCCCTCGGAGCCTCCTTTGCCGAGGAATCGCCTCCCCCAGGGATCAACGATGATGCATCGGTCTCCAGGCCAGCCCAGGCTTCAAGGACCGGCCCGGCCTCCAGATAGATGTCTCCCGCCCCCATGAGCACCATGACATCACCGGGTTTGGTGAGTTCTGCGCCCAACCGCGCGGCCGTTGCCACGGGACCTGCGTTAACAAAATCGACCCCCGGGGGCGCCGCATCCTCAATGAGCGCGGAAGTGACCCCATCCATGGGGTCCTCACGCGCCGCGTAAATGTCTGCGAGCACAACTCCATTCGCCTCCGCGAGGGCCTGTGCGAACCGATCCGCGAAGGACTTGGTCCTCGAGTAGAGGTGTGGTTGAAACACAACCACCACGTCGCCACCATCTGCCACCAACTGTGCTTGGTGTATCGCCGCGGCTACCTCGGTCGGGTGGTGCGCGTAATCGTTGATCAGTGTGCGCCCCGCCACCGTGCCTTGGAAGTCGAACCTCCGACCGGCGCCCCGGAAACTAGCCAGGCTTTCCGCTGCAGTCTTCAGGGGGACCCCCGCTGCTACACAGGTTGTCCACGCGCCCGCCGCGTTCACTGCGTTATGTTCACCCGTCACTTGCAATGTCAAAGGGACTCTGGCGAAGTCCGAGGAGAAGCAGGAACTAGCCAGCTCTGCCTCAATTCCATTGCGCAACACCTGCACCGACTCAAGTCGAACATCCGGAGCGTCCGCGCACCTGTCGGGCCGGCCATACGTCAGCACCTTCAAGTCGGTCCGTTCCCGCATCTCTGCGGCCAGCCGCGCTGACCCCGGGTCCTCCCCGCAACAGATCAGCGAGCCGCCGGGAACAATACGATCAACAAAAGACTCAAAAACGTGAAAGAGGCTTTCTGCCGAGCCATGGGTGTCCAAGTGGTCCGCTTCAATGTTTGTGACCAAAGCAATTGAGGGACTGTAGTTCAGGAAAGATCCGTCTGATTCATCCGCTTCGGCGACAAAAATGTCCCTGCCGCTCCGCGCCCCAGACCCCACCCCTGTCACAGACCCGCCAATAGCAAATGAAGCATCAACCCCAGATTCAAGGAGAGCGACCGCGATCATCGCCGAAGTTGTCGTCTTTCCGTGAGCACCGGCAACCGCAATAAACTCCTGTCCCCTCGCCGCAAGCGCGAGCGCCTCGGAGCGGTGTATGACTCGCTGTCCTCGTTCCTTCGCGGTAACCAACTCGATGTTGTCCGGGCGGATAGCCGAAGACAAAACCACTGTGGCGTTGGGGTCAAAGTCTTTTTTCCCGTGGGGAAAATAGGCGTCAATCCCAATCTCTTGGAGACCTTTCAGGAAGTCAGAATCCTGGCGGTCAGAACCGCTCACAACTGCGCCCTGGGCAGCGAGCAGGCGTGCGACAACACTCATTCCGGATCCGCCAATCCCGATGAGGTGGAATGATTCGGGCAGCCCGGATCCGGTGGAGGTGGAATCTATGGAAACGCTCATGCCACCATCTCAATCAAATCGACAAGCAGCTGTGCTCCGTCGCCCGGGGATACCGAACGTGAGGCCTCCCCCATCCGCTCCAGCCGCTCAGAGTCAACAAGGAGCGGAATCACGGTTTGTTCCAACGTGGCGACGGTGAAGTATTTGTCTTCGACCAACAACGCCCCGCCAGCGTGGACCTGAGCAGCCGCGTTAAGCTTTTGCTCACCGTTTCCGATGGGAAGGGGGACGTAGAAAGCAGGCAGGCCAAGCGCCTCCAATTCTGAAACGGTTCCGGCACCCGACCGGCAAAGAACCAGGTCAGCGGCGGCCATTGCCTGATCCATGTTCCCCAAGTATTCGACAACTTCCCACTTGTATTTAACTTTGGGATTTGCGGCCGCCGCGATCACTTCGGCTGACTTCCCCTTACCTGTCACATGAAGGATCTGAATCCCATGGCGAATCCGCGTTGAAGACTGCGTGATCACCTCGTTCAAATGCTGAGCGCCCAGGGAGCCGCCGGTGACCAGGAGCGTGGGTAGGGACGGATCCAGTCCGAAAATGCGGGCACCAACTTCGCGTGCTGCCAGCCGTCCCTCGGCAGTCTTGCGTTGCTCGGCAAGTTCCATGATTGCGCGCCGCAGCGGCATCCCGGTCACCTTAGTGATCCCAACACGGGCTCTTAGCTCTGTTTCCGGGAAAGTCAGGGAGACGGCTGCGGCGTTACGAGCGCCTAGCTTGTTTGCCCACCCTGGCCGCACGTTTTGCTCCTGAACGATAAACGGTATGCCCGCCCGTTTCGCCGCAATGTAAGCGGGTGCGGAAACGTACCCACCAAAGCCAACTAGAACATCAACACCCTCAAGAATCTCGAGAGCGCGATCTACAGCCCCTTTGAGCCGCGTTGGAAGAGAAAGTAGTTCCGGGGTTGGACGCCGCGGGACGGGGACTTTCGGAACGAACTCCAGGGTGAACCCGTCCGCGGGCACCAGAGTTGTCTCCAGTCCCTGTTCGGTTCCGATAGCCGTCACCCGGCCGCCCCTTGCCCGCACCGCGTGCGCCGTGGCTAGGAGTGGGTTCACGTGTCCGGCGGTCCCACCGCCTGCTAATGCAACATGTAGGTCCATGTCAGGATGCCTCCTGCGGCTTTCCCTGTGAGGAGTCCCGGTGACTCTTTTTCTTCTTGGATGGATTGCCCGGGGAAGGGCGCCAACCTCGGTTATTCATTTTCTTGTTGGCTGTCCTAGTGTCAGTCGCCCTTTGTTTTTCTTTCACGGGTCTACGGTTTTGGTAAGGCGAATTTGAGCCGGGCACGTCCCCAACGACTCTGGCTTTTCGTCGACGGGGTTTCCTAGGGTCCCTGCCGCCCGTATCCGCGTTGAGTTTGCTGGCGCGAGTCATGCCGGCTTCGGAACGCGCGAAAGATAGCAACACACCGACCGCCATCGCGGTGAAGAGGAACGAGGAACCGCCGTACGAAACCAACGGGAACGGCACACCAATCACCGGGGCCAAGCCGGTGACAGTGCCGACGTTGATCAGGGCCTGTCCGATGAGCCAGGCAGCGATTCCACCGGACGCGATTCGCACAAACCTACTCCGCGCATGTCCTGCCAGTTGCAAAACACCAAACGCTAGAGCGCCAAAGACGATGAGAAGGGTGAGGGTTCCAAGCAACCCGAATTCTTCCCCGATGATCGCCAAGATGAAGTCGGTGTGCGCTTCTTGCAAATAGTCCCATTTGGCTCGTGAAGCCCCCGGCCCCAAGCCCGTAAGACCTCCGGAGCCCAGCGCCCAAAGACCGTGGT
>ERZ1032852.112-NODE-112-length-23323-cov-7.594593_pt1 | contig 23323 bp, 14 predicted proteins | sample MGYA00516689_ERZ1032852 | MGnify/ENA primary metagenome ERZ1032852 (study PRJEB33719, sample SAMN04262499) | wastewater metagenome | biome: rural village; feature: composting latrine chamber; material: composting feces with ash | place: El Salvador | collected...
GGAATATTGCCCACGATGCCGGATCTGTATTCAATATACAAATTTTAAATTTATGAACGTTATAAAACAAGTTGGCGTGTTACTCGCCATCGTCTTAGTAACTATGAGTGTAAAAGCGCAAAGCATTGCCGGAGATTGGAAGGGCACCCTTTCGGTGCAGGGGATTGACCTGAAACTGGTGTTTCATCTTGTAGGGGAGAACGGGAGTCTCACCGGTACCATGGATGTGCCCATGCAGGGCGCGACCGGTATCCCCGTGGATGTGATCGAGCAAACCGGGAACGAGCTAAAACTGGGTGTGTCGGCAGCACAAATCACCTATCAGGGCGTACTACAGGGCGATAGCATCACCGGGAACTACGAGCAGGCCGGGATGACCCTCCCCCTTACCTTGAAGCGATTCGAGAGCAAATTGCCGGGCAATCCCGAACTGGTATCGTCTGATGAAGAACTGCAGGCGTTGATCGCGTACGACGAAGGCGATTACAAATATAGCGTGGCCGACTATTTCGCGCGGCCCAACGCGTCCTCCTTTCAACTGTCGCCCAACGGCAAGTACCTCTCCTACATGGAGAAGGAGGGACTCAAAAACCATGTCTATATCAAAGAGCTGGCTACCGGGGAGGTGGTTCGTGCTATCGAGGAGAAGGAGGAACCCATCAAAGGGTATGGATGGGTCAACGACGAGCGCCTGTTCTACGCGATGGATCACGGGGGCAACGAGAACTACCATATCTACGCGGCCAATATCGACGGGAGCAACGCGCTCGATCTTACTCCCTTTGAAGGAGTCAGGGCCGGCATTATCTCGCTCTTGAAAGAACAGAAGGATTACATCATCATCTCCATGAACAAGGATAACCCGCAGATTTTTGAGCCGTATAAGTTGAACGTGGTGACCGGAGAGCTGGAGAAACTCTACGAGAACAGCGATCCCGCCAACCCCATTCAAGGATACGATTTTGACAAGGATGGGAACCTGCGCGCCTATACCAAAATGGTGAACGGCATCGAGATGGAGTTCTACTATAAAAACGGGGAGACGGGAGAGTTCGACCTAAAGAAAAAAATGAACTGGGACGACAGCTTCAGCATTATCTCGTTCAACTATAACACGCCTGACCCCGACGACGCGTACGTGGTCACCAACCTCGATAGCGATAAAACGCGCATCGTGCTGTATGACCTGAAGAACGACCGGGAGATAAAAGAGGTATTTTCGAACCCTGACTACGATGTGTCCGGAATGAGGCTGTCGCGCAAGCGGGACTACGAGATCGATTACTTTAGCTTCGAAGGCGAGAAATCGGAAATCATTCCCGTGAGCGACCTCTATAAAGAGATTGACGCCAAGGTGAAGGAACAGTTCCCCGGTAAAATCTACGGGGTGGTCGATTTCGACGACAACGAGAACACGTTCCTCGTTATCCTGCAAAGCGATAAACTGTACGGCACCTATTACGAGTACGACGTGAAAACAAAGGAGTTTACCTTGCTGTACGACCTGATGCCCCAGCTGAAAGAGGAGGATATGGCGGAGATGCGCCCCATCACCTTCCAAAGCCGCGACGGGCTCACGATACACGGCTATATCACCCTTCCCAAGGCAGCGCTGGAAGGGAAGAAAGTGCCCATGGTGGTGAACCCGCACGGGGGGCCACAAGGCATCCGCGACTCGTGGGGCTTTAACCCCGAGACGCAACTCTTTGCCAGTCGGGGATACGCTACCCTGCAGGTGAACTTCCGTATCTCGGGCGGCTATGGGAAAGAGTTCCTACGTGCCGGATTCAAGCAGATTGGCCGTGCAGCGATGGATGACGTGGAAGACGGCGTACGCTATGCCATTGCCCAAGGATGGGCGGATGAAGATAAAATTGCCATCTACGGGGGGAGCCACGGCGGGTATGCCACGCTGATGGGGCTGGTAAAAACGCCCGACCTCTACACCTGCGGGGTAAATTACGTGGGCGTGTCCAATATCGAGACCTTTTTCTCGTCGTTTCCCGAGTACTGGAAGCCGCTTACCGAGATGGTGAAACAGATATGGTACGATTTAGATAATCCCGAGGAAAGGGCCATCGCGCGGGAAGTATCGCCGGTGTACCAGGTCGACAAGATCATCAAGCCGGTATACGTGGTACAAGGTGCCAACGACCCGCGGGTGAATATCAACGAGTCCGACCAGATCGTGACCGCCCTGCGTGCCAAAGGGATGGAAATCCCCTACATGGTAAAATATAACGAGGGGCACGGCTTCTACCGCGAAGAGAACCGCATGGACTTTTACAGCACCATGCTCGGTTTCCTGGCAAAGTACTTGAAGTAGATTTTATTGTGGTCGGATTTGCCTATCTATTCATAGGCTTTAGAAAAAAGGCGCGAGTTTTTGAAACCCGCGCCTTTCGTGTACTTTTACTGATCATTCTGCCAACGATAAAATCTGTGACTATGAAACGATAATAACCGAGATTACATTGTTGATTAAAACAGAGAAGCTATCTTGTGTATCTCGGTGAGTCGTTTGAAGCAAAAATAATAATCCTTCCATATTCACAAATAATGTGAATTGTTTTAAAGAGGATAAAATGTATTTCCCCCTTTCATGATAAAAAAAGAGAGGCATGCAGTTTCATTTTTTTATTACTCCAGTTTGGCTTTACATGGTATTATCGTGTATATTTGCAAAAATCCGTTGATAGAAGTGAAATTTAATCCCCCGTTTTGGAGCGATGACAGAGGACGTGTTGTTGGATAACTTGTTCAGGAGGATTGCCTTTAATGATGATCAAGAAGCGTTTAAAGAGTTGTTTTTCGACTTTTATCCTTCCCTGTGTGTGTTCGCTCAACGTTACATCCCTTCGCCGGAGACTTGTGAAGACATTGTACAAGATACCTTTTTTAATCTTTGGAAAAACCGGAAAAAGATTGAAGTGACCTCTTCGTTCCGGAATCTGCTTATCACCATTGTAAGAAATAGTTGTACCGATTACTCGCGAAAACAGTCCGTACGGCAAATCCATGCAGAAAGAAACACTCTTCATGAAGCCATCGATACGCCCGAGGAAGTCTATACCATCACTGAATTGGAAGAGATGCTTTCGGTTGCCCTGGACCGGCTGCCTCCCAATGTTCGTAGGGCATTCGAGTTGAGCCGTTTCGAGAACATGACCTACAACCAGATTGCCAAAGAAATGGCGGTTTCGCCCAAAACGGTAGAAGCTTATATCAGCAAAGCGCTAGCCCTGCTGCGGATCGAGCTCAAAGATTACCTTCCGTTGATACTCCTTTCGTGCACTGTTTTGCAGAAGTAGGCCATACCTCAATGTTAAAATCAAAAAAAACGGCCTTTAACATAGGGTGTTTCTTCTTTCATACGTCAAGCTAATATAAAAAGGATGAAAAAACTTTGCGGAAATATCGCGAAGTGAACAAGAAAGGAGAATGAAATCAAGTATGACTGACTCTATTGAAGCGCGTATTTTAGAATACATACGAGGAGAACTGCCCGGTAATAGCGCTGAGGAGTTCGACTCTCTCATGCTTTCTTCCCCTGAATTTCGGGAAAGGGTCAAGCAGATTAGCTCCATTCATGATTTATCGGAGAGCTTGAAAAAGCAAAAAAGAATTAACACTTCGAGCGCGTGGGGCAAATTATCCCGGAGAATAGCACTCCTTTCTTTCCGGGCAAGGGCATGGAACGTTACCCGGACGGCGGCGGCAATCCTGCTCCCGTTACTTTTGCTGCATCAGTTTGTTATTCAACCCATGTTAGATACAACCCCGGCAGAGACGGTCACCCTCGCTTCTGCACCGGGTATTATTACAAAAGCCGTGCTGCCTGATGGGAGTGAAGTATGGCTTAACGCGCAAAGCGAATTGACTTACCCGGTGAAGTTCAAGGGAAAGGAAAGAACGGTTGAACTGTCCGGCGAAGCGTATTTTAAAGTGGTCGCGGACCATAAACACCGTTTTAACGTGGAAATACCCGGGCATATCGCGGTGAGCGCTTTCGGGACCGAGTTTAACGTGAACGCGTACCGCGATGAACCGGATTATCACGTGACATTGGTCCGGGGAAATATAGAAGTGGAAACAGACCGGGAGGTCAAGAAGGAATTAACACCGGGACAGAAAGCCATCTTGACACCCCAAACAGGAGAAATGAATGTCGTGCAAGCTGATACCTACGTTGAAACAGCTTGGAGAGACAGGAAGATGGTGTTCCGGAGGGAGAAGCTTGAAGTCATCGCCCAGAAGTTATCCCGGAAGTTCGGGGTGATTATTCATCTCGAGGGCGACGAGCTGAAAGAGTACGAGTATACCGCTACTTTTACCGATGAAACGTTGGAGGATATTCTCGAGCTACTGAAAAGATCTGCCCCGATCACCTATTTTGTATCCCGCCAGGAACAGCTGGGTAACAACACGTTCTCGCGGCGAGAAGTCACGATACGTTCTCGCGGGGTAAAATGACAATTAACTACTAACCTAACAGGAGGAATGCCTATGAGGATATTTTAGAGAACGGAAAGAATAAAAAACGGGAGAATGAAAATACACTCCCCCGTCCATGATTTCAATTGTCAACGCGGAAAATCTCACCTCGCCGCGAGGCAATCAATTTACTAAACCCATTAATGAATTTAATAACAGTGTAAAAATATGAATAATAAACCAATTAGCCAAGAAGTACATCTTTTCTGTGCTTTTTGCAAAAAAATACCCACTGCTATGAGAATGACACTCTTGTTCTTGTTCGCGGCTCTTTTCCAGTTGCAAGCGAACAACTCCTATTCTCAGAACACGAAGATTTCGTTGGACATTAAAAACAGCTCCATTGAAAAAATCTTGCAAACCATAGAGGAAAAATCAGAATTCTACTTCTTGTATAATAGCAAGCTGATAGATGTAGATAGAAAAACTGATATACAGGCCAAAGGAGAATCCATCTCTTCCGTGTTGAACCGGCTGTTCAATGCAGGAGACGTGGAGTATGAAGTAAAAGGTACGCAGATTATCCTGCATCCTAAAGAGATGAACCGGATCGCTTCCGAATTGATGGCCGGCATCCGGCAACAAAAAAAGGGCATTTCCGGAAAAATTACCGATCAACAGGGTGAACCCATTATCGGGGCCAATATCGTGGAAAAAGGAACTACCAACGGTACCGTGACCGATATCGATGGTAATTTTTCATTGCAAGTAGATGAAGAGGCAGTCGTGCAAGTCACGTATATCGGTTACCTGGAGCAAGAGATCCCGGCAACCAGCGCGGCACTGTCTAATATCGTGTTAATCGAGGATACACGTGCGTTGGACGAATTAGTGGTAATTGGTTACGGCGTCGTGAGAAAAAGCGACTTAACCGGCTCTGTCGCGTCCGTGAAATCAGAAAGCTTGGAAAAATTCCCAACCTCGAATGTCACCGAAATGCTCCGTGGCCAGGCCCCCGGTATCCAGGTGACCCTGAATACCGCGGCACCGGGCGGTGGGTCAGACATACTCGTGCGAGGGAAGCGCTCCTTGAGCAGTTCACAATCCCCCCTATATATCGTTGACGGGATGATTGTCCCCCATATTAACGACCTTAATTCGAACGATGTTTCTTCTATCGAAATCCTAAAAGACGCTTCTTCACAGGCTATATACGGCTCCAGGGCGTCTAACGGGGTAATCCTGATTTCTACCAAGCGAGGAGTAGCCGGGAAAACACAAGTAGATATCAACTCGTACATCGGGTTCCAAACCTATCACCGCAATTTTGATATGTATTCTCCCGAAGAGTGGGTAACCCTCCGTTTTTGGGCAAAATACAACGAAGGTATGGCTGAATCGGTCGGGACCATTGATAACATGAACGTGGAGAACGTGCTGGATGATGCCATCATGTACCGGGCGTATCAAGATAAAAGCTATACCAACTGGGAAGAATTAATGCTGGGCAACGCGTTGCAACATAAACATGATATAAGTATCCGGGGAGGAAGTAATTCGTTGAAATATTCCGCTTCGTTGGGGTATTACGATCAGGATGGCGTGGTAAAAAGTTCAGGGTACAATAGGGGTACCTTTAGAAGCAATATAGATTACACGCCCTATAATTGGCTCGACCTGGGAACTAATTTCTCCTACACGAAAGACGGTACACGATCTGCCGATGGCAACTTCAACGAAATTATTACCATGCCCGTGTTGGCACAAGCATTTGACGAAAATGGAGAAATGTTGAGAGAGATTGACAACCAGGGAGATATTAACCCACTATGGAGAAATCGTGAATATTCCAGCGAGGTGTTGAACGAGTACCTGATGCTCTCGGCTTACCTGGATATTAAACCGTTCAAAGATTTATCCTACCGTTTCGACGCGAACATCCGATCCAATAACAGGGAAACGGGAAGCTATCGTACGAAGTTATATCCTGGCTCAACAGGACAAGGGAGTATCTCTAACTTTAACCGGCAAAGTTATTTGATAAATAACGTGTTGAATTACGCGTTCCCTATCGCGAATGAGGCACATGATTTGTCGATCACGCTGATCCAGAGCATGGAACAAGACCTTCAGAAAACAACGGGGTATAGCTTTATTAATTCCACCACCGACCGTTTTCAATGGAATATCGCGCAAGATTCAGAGGTCGATGGGGTCACTCGAACACTCGATCGCAAGCGTTCGGTCTCTTTTGCCGCACGCCTTCAATATAACTACCTCCAGAAGTACCTGCTTACCGCCTCTATCCGGCGGGATGGAGCATCGGTGTTCGGGAGCGCGAACAAGTGGGCCAACTTCCCTTCTTTGGCACTGGCTTGGCGAATGAACGATGAAGGGTTCATGAACGATATAGACTGGATTGATATGCTCAAGCTGAGAGTCAGCTACGGGGTAGTAGGAAGTTGGGCAATCCCTACCTATCGCACGCTTGGCGTAGCCGCGCAATACGAGTACCTTTTCAGTGACCAGTTGAGCGTGGGGTATTTGCCCACGAACGAGTTGCTGAACAGGGACCTGAAATGGGAGACCACGAACTCTACCAACTTCGGCGTTGATTTTTCAGCCTTTAAAGGGCGCCTGAATGCCACGGCGGAGCATTATCAAACCTACACCAACGACCTGCTGGTACGAAGGGCTGTTCCTTCCATTACCGGGTATAGCTCGATGTGGGACAACCTGGGGGAAACCAAAAGCTGGGGCTGGGAATTTTCACTAAATGGGACCGTCCTGCAAGGTAAGGATTACGAATGGACCTTGGGCGCCTCCGTTTCCACGCAACGAAACAAGATTATCCGTATTGACGGGAGGGTCGATGAAAACGGGGATCCCATCAATGACTTGAATAACAGCTGGTTTATTGGAGAACCGATGAACGTGTCCTATAACTATGTTTTCGGGGGTATCTGGCAATTAGACGAGACGCCCACCGAAAATGATTACCTGCCGGGCGACGCGGTTCCTTCACCGGGAGATATTAAATACGTGGATTATAACAACGACGGGAAAATTACGACAGATGACCGGAAGATATACGACCTTGATCCCAGTTGGTACGGGACCTTGAGCTCTTCCTTCGCGTATAAAGGAATAGACCTATTCTTGGAATTTTACACGGTTCAGGACATCATCAAAGGCAATCCCTATTTATATGCCTTCAACCAAGGAGGATCATTGAACGGTAAGAAGAATGGAATAAAAGTAAACTACTGGACGCCGGAGAATCCATCGAACGAGGCACCGCGCCCCCAGTTTACCGCCGCGGTACCGGGCTTTGGAGTTTTACAATACCAAGATGCATCGTATTTCCGGTTGCGCAGTGCAACGATCGGTTATTCATTGCCCCGCAAACTAATCTCGAACATGAACATGGAGCGCCTCCGGTTCTATTTTACAGCGACGAACCTGTTTACAATAACAGATTATCAATCATATAGCCCAGAGAAAGAGCCGGGCGGATACCCCGAGCCTCGTACGTTCACGTTTGGACTAAACCTGAGTTTCTGATAGTAACAAGTAAAAGGTTGTATACATCTTAATAAATAAAAAAATGAAACACATATATATAATTCTATTGATTACCAGCGCCTCGCTCTTTTACGCTTGTGAAGATTTTCTAAGGGAAGAGTCCGAGTACCAGTTCACGGTAAATACGCTTTTTGAAACCCCGGAAGGGCTCGAAAAGATGGTGACCGCGCTCTACCCGTACGAGCGCTCCTTGAGTAGGAAAGGGAATGCAAATGGTTTTTTGGGTTCTTTCATGTGGGGAGAAAGGACTACCGACCTGGTGGTATTTACTACCGGCGATGACGCGAATATCTCTCGTTTTACCAGCCCTGGGCCCACCAGTAATATTCGAGGCTTATTGTATAGTCCCTACTGGACACACCGCTATTATATCATCGCGCGGGCAAACGAGATCATTTATTATGGCAAGGATTTTGGAGAGGAAACCGAAGAAACGGTAGCAGAAGCTTCTTTTTGGCGAGCCTACTCCTACTACGGGCTCTGGTCACGGTTTTCTCGCCTATTCCTCAGCACGGAGCCCATCAACCGCGATAACATGGATGAACAAGATTATACCCCGGCAGACAGTGCCATGGTATTTCGATTAATGTATGATGACCTTCAAGTTGCCATCGACGGCTTGCCTCCTTCGCGGGAAAACACCAGTGGCAAGGGCAGGGTAACCAAGGCAACCGCGCGCCACTTGAAAGCATTGGTAGCTGCATGGGCCAAAGATTGGCAAACCGTGGCAGACGAGGTGGAAGCCATTGATCTGGACGGATCTTACACGTTGGCTCCCGATGTGAAGAATATCTTCAACCGTCCCGATTTACGTAATGTCAGTGAAACATTGTTCGTGCTCGTTTTTGCCAATGAAAGAGGAGGGGGAGAGGGGCATCGCTTAGGCTCCCAGTATATCAATACCATCGCGGAGCAACCGTATACTTCGATGTTGGTGAATGGGCAACTTGTAAAATACCACGAGGATAACCTGGGTAGGACGTGGGGGTTGGCTTTCCCGAACAGCTACCTGATGTCGTTGTACAATGAAAACGACCAGCGGCTTCAAGGATATTACAAAACACGCTATACCTTCCAAAACCCCGACGCGTTGATTACCGTGCCGGTTGCCCAGTTGAGAACGGACCAAAATACCGGCAGAGAGTATTACACGACAACCAACCACACGGGTGCTCCATTAGCGTTGGGCATAGGAGATACGATACATGGCAGGGACCTGGTAGCAGCCGGGAGAAACAGGCTGGACAGAAGAGTAATCTTGCCATCCAGCATAAAGATGGCCGATATATATACCAAGGCGATTGATACGGATGGGCCTATAAGCTATAAAGACCAGATTATCTATCGTCTCTCCGAATCTTACCTGCTGGCTGCAGAAGCGTATTATCACCTCGGAAACCAAGAAAGGGCCCGTTATTATTACAACAAGACATGGGAAAGAGCCGGTAATCCAGCTGTCACGGGAGAGATCACTTTCCAAATGATCATGGATGAACAGGCCCGTGAATTGGCATTTGAAGGCCGCCGCTGGGATTTCCTGAAAAGGAATGGTATTTGGTACAACCAGATGAGAAAATATGCCGGTGATTTCACCAAGTACCCGGGTAGTGCAGCACCCTACAACCCAAGTGAATACACCGAAGCCAACGGCCGCGATCCTGAATTTGGCCCGAATCCCGATTATTATGCAGATTTCAACGGCTCCGATAATGATGTGCTCGTGCGGTATAACGTGCAACCTTTTCACGTGAACTGGCCTATCCCGCAAGACCAAATTGACGCTATGGGAGAAAATAATTTCCCGCAAACCGAAGGGTACAGGTAGAACAATTGTATCAACTTTAATCGTATGAAGAAAAAGATTTATATAGCACTGCTTACCTGCTTGTGTTTGACCTATTCGTGTAACACGTTAAAGAAAGAACAAGCAAAAGGCTACAATTATATCCAAGTGGAAGCCAAACCATGGGTAAGAGGCAACCCGGATATCGCATGGCAACAGTACGAGACAAAAACAATCCGTAATATCCTGAATTATAAACCTGCCATCGATGGAGAGTTGAACAAGTACGGCAGCATAACCACCGTGAGGAGGAATGGTACAGGCTTTTTCCGGGTGGAAAAGATCGGGGACCGGTGGTGGGTTATTGATCCTGACGGGTATCAAAATATCCAGACGGTCATTAACTCGCTACGTCCCGGGGGATCCGAGCGGAACAAACAAGTTTTCAACGAGAAATTCGGCGATATGTCGAAATGGATGGAAGTAACTGCCGACTCGCTGTTTTATTACGGGTTTAACGGGACGGGTTCATGGAGCGATATCTCCACCATACGAGAAAATAACGAAAAAAGCAGCAACCAATTGAGCTACACGCCTAATTTGAATTTCATGAGCTCGTACGGTAGAATCAGGGGAGGCACGTACCAATTACCCGGGAATATCGGTTACCCGAACCAAAGCATATTTGTCTTTGATCCCGATTTCGAGGCGTTTTGTGATGAGCATGCACGGCAAGTGTTGCAATATGTAGGTGACAAAAACCTTTTCGGGATCTTCTCGGACAATGAATTGCCGCTGGGAACCAGGAACCTGGAAGGGTATTTGACCTTGGAGAATAAATTGGATCCAGGGTATATAGCAGCCAAGGAGTGGCTCGATCAAAGAGGGAAAAGTGAAGAAGAGATCACCGACGATGATCGATTGGAATTTGCAGGCCACGTGGCCGAGCGCTATTTCCGAATCGTGTCTTCAGCATTGAAGAAGTATGCCCCCGATCACCTTTACCTTGGCAGCCGCTTGCACGGGGGAGCCAAAAACGTGATGCCCATCATCGAGGCAGCCGGAAAATACTGCGATGTTGTATCCATCAATTATTACGGTTCGTGGACACCCGATGAACAACTAATGAGACAGTGGGAAGAGGTAGCTGGACGGCCGTTCATGATCACCGAGTTTTATACCAAAGCGATGGATGCAGGCTTGGCAAACACCACCGGCGCGGGCTTTACCGTGCATACCCAAGAAGACAAAGGGTACGCGTACCAACACTTCTGCTTATCGTTGCTGGAGTCGAAGGCATGCGTGGGATGGCATTATTTTAAATACCAAGATAATGACCCGACGGCTACCAACGTGGACCCTTCCAACATTGACTCCAATAAAGGGATTGTGAACAATGATTTCGAATATTACGGCCAGCTGATGGAGTTAATGAAAGAGATGCACGTGAACCGGTATCAATTGATTGAATATTTTGATGAATAAACAGTAAAAAAACAGGTAGATGAATAAGGCATTTTATATTCTCACTTTTTTAATCTTGTCCCTGCCGAGTTGCACGCCAAAGAGCCATAGCGATGCCGGTGATTGGAAGTTGGTATGGGCCGACGAGTTCGATTATACCGGTCTTCCGGACAGCACGAAATGGTCCTACGAAACACGAGGAAACACGTACGGGTGGGGCAACAACGAACTGCAGTGGTACAACGTGGCCAACATCAATAATACATATGTCAGCGACGGGACCCTGAAGATCGTTGCACGGATTGAAGAGACAAACGGCAAGAAATACTCTTCGGGAAGGGTCTACACGAAAAATAAAGGGGACTGGAAATACTGCAAGATTGAAGTAAGAGCCAAGATGCCGGGTGGAATAGGCACCTGGCCGGCCATATGGATGTTGTCGACAGACGGGGTCTACGGCGGCTGGCCAAGCAGCGGGGAGATCGACATCATGGAGCACGTGGGCTTCAACCCCGATACGATTTTTTCAACCACGCACACGCACAAGTACAATCACGTGAAAGGGACCCAAAAGAAAGGAAGTGCCGCTTGTCCTACTGCCACTACTGAATTCCATGTTTACGGGCTGGAATGGGAAGAGGACGAGTACAGGACTTACCTCGACGGTGAATTGATTTTTACCTATAAAAACGATGGGGAAGGGTGGGAGTCTTGGCCCTATGACCAGCCGTTTCACCTGATCATGAATCTTGCTATCGGGGGGAACCTCGGTGGAAAGCACGGGGTAGATGATACGCTGTTCCCGCGTGTCTTCGAAATAGATTACGTGCGTGTTTATCAACGATAAGCAAGGAATATAGAATGAAAAGATTTCTTTTCCTGTTCATCTTTGTACTCCAAGCGGCTATTATTTTTAGTATAAACTACTACGTGAACGCGGTGGGCGGTTCGGATGATAATCCCGGAACGGAACCCTGCTTGGCGTGGAAGAGCCTCGCCCAAGTGAACCGTACCAGCTTCACACCGGGAGATACTATCTTCTTGGCGAGGGGAAGCCGCTGGCACGAGTACTTACAGCCGGGCGGGTCCGGATCGTGGGAGGCCCCTATTGTTATCACCCCGTACGGCGAAGGAAGAAAACCCTTGCTTATTGGTACGGGCGAGCCGGGAAGGGGGATACTATCCCTTTTTAACCAGTCTCACTGGGAAATCTCTTCCTTGGAGATAGTGAACAACGGAAGGGATCACGCGGACAGGAGAGGGGTGGAGATCCGCGCTGAGAACGCGGGGGTTATTCATCATATCTATTTGAAGGACTTACATATCCATCACGTGATGGGATTGCCCGGGAACGGCTTGGATGCCAAGAAAACAGCGGGAATCTATTTCGAGGCACGGGATGATGCCTCCGCTTTTACCCGCTTCGACGATGTACTGATCGAAGGATGTATCATTCATGATGTGATAAACCAGGGGATTGCTCTTATTCATAGTAACTTTCAAGGAGGTGCATATCCCGGTGAAGGTACATGGGACGAGCGGAAATTCACCCGGTTCACGATTAGGGATAACGTGATTTACAACATCTCGAAGAACGCGATGATTATCCGGATGACCGAGGATGGGGTAGTGGAAAGGAACCTCTGCTTCAATACCGCGCTCGGGGGGACCGGGAACACCGTGTTTTCCCGAAACGTGCTCAACACCCTGTTCCAGTACAACGAGGGATTGTTGAATCGTTCACACGACCACGACGGGTCGTTTTACGATCCCGATCTGAACAGCCCGGGAACAACGTGGAGATACAGCTATAGCCACCGCAACGCGCATGGCTTGCTCTGGCTGTGCACCACAGGAAAAGACGGGGAAATTTCGGTGTATCATAATCTTAGTGAAAATGATAAAGGTATACTCAACTACTTCAACTATGCATACGATCAAGTAGACGTGCACGGAAATACTTACTTGTCGGGAAAAGAAGGGAGACCATACCTTATACGGGAGAATCCCTCGAACTATCACCGCCGCACCCTTTTTCGGGAAAACGTGATCATCAACCGAAATAAAGAGATGCATTTCGAATACCAGCCCGAAAAGGTGTCTCAAGAGGCCCGTGACAGGCGGGTAGTCGAGGGGAACCTGTTTTTCGGGATGCCTCTTCAAGGGGATTATAACGAGGCTGAAGGGGCAGTCTCTTCCACGAGGTACATTCATCGAGGGTTTCATCACGCTCCCGACGAGCTTGATGCATTGTATGGCCAGTCGCCACGGGGAGTAGGAGGCATCAGAAAAGAGATTGATGAACGGGTGGAAGTATCCGCTATCAATGGAATCCCTGTCTACAAGGAAGAGCTTGATCAAAAGGTACAGGAATTGGAAACCATTTTTTATTCGCTGAACAAGGGAGAGCCTGCTCGTGATTCATTACGGGAAGAAGCATTAGGTGAGCTCTTTTTGGAAAAGATAACAATAGGCTGGATGGATCGAAAAGGCTTGAAAGCGGCTGAAGTATTGGAGAATATCGATCGCTATCTCTTGGAGGAAAATCGATTTAGACAGGAAAATATCCAAATGAGCGACTCCCTCTTCTTTGGGCCTCGTGGTTTTACACGAGACGCGTACCGCGCTTACATGCTGGCTTACGGCATCGAGGAGTTAAAAGTAGCGATGTGGGGGGATGAGTTGCAAGCAACCGACGAGGAACTATCGGATTTCTTTCTCGTGGGGGATCTCGGCCGGTTTGATCCAAAGTGGGCTTCACGAGGATATGACTATTCACTTCCGGCGGTAGAGCGGATGCTAAGAGACCAAAAATTCAATGCTTTCATACACGAGGAACGGAAGAACGGGAGCATCGATTTTCAGGAACAGGCCCCTTGAGGAGTGTTCCTTCACGCTGGAGATCCAGCAAAGGGGCTGCATGGTAAGGAGTAAATCGTATCTTGGGATACGGGTGGCAGACTCGATTATTTTCTCCCGTGGAGGGGAGACTGGTTATTCAGCCGTAGCCCGAGGCCGAGCATCAGGTAGTTGGGGGTGTCGAAGTTCTGCAGGTTGTAGCCGATATGGATGAACGAGTGGCGGGTGGTTTTTATTTTCAAGGCCAGCACCTGGTAGAGCCCGTTCAGGTCGCCACCCCCGTGGAGAAGGTTGGCACCAATGCCTATGTTTACATCAAAATAGGGCATCACGTATTCCACTCGCGCGGAGAGCCCCAGTGCCAGTTGCTTGTTCAAGGCGGGTTTGTAAAACGTGTAGCCGGGATCGTAGCCGCCTCCCACGATGTAATCTTCGGTGTAGACGTTGGCACTGCTATCGTAGACTCCATCCAATGACGCGCCCACCCGCAACTTGTATCCCATGTTATACATGGGGTTGATATTAAAGCCAAAGACAGAATAACGTTCGGGCGATGCAATCGCTGTCTCCTCATTAAGAATGACTCCTTTACGGCGCCACGAACCGAACAGCACCAGGTCGTAACTGATATGGCGGGGGAACTCTCGTGCAAGGCTTTTCCTGTACAGGGTGCGCTTGGGGCGGTAGTCCTCCGTCCGGTTGAAATTATACGTCAAGCCTGCCTTAAAATCGACCGCGTTTAGCCCCGCGTTAGGGAACTTGGTGTTGCCGTTGGAGAAATGGGTGAGGGTAACCCCGTACGTGAGATCGATGCGCGGCGATAGGATCTGCCGGAAGTAAAAGTTCGCGTTCATGTAGGCGTTGAGCTTAGACCCAACCATCCCGTTATAAGAGTTTGTTATCGGATCATAGGGCTCCCAGCCAGCAGAGAGGCCGAAGTTCCACTCGTAATCGAGCGACAGCCGGGGAGTAATATCGGCCATGGTGGCTCCTTGAAACAGGTAGATCGCCGTTGGGTTCCCGATCTCCGCGGGGCTGCCAAACGTGTAATAGGCTAAGCCGATTCCCTGGTACGCGCCGCGGTAAATCTGTCCCAACCGACTTGCCGGATTGAATTGGAAGGAGTATTTCAGGTGCGTGGAGAGGGTAGTATTTATCGGGCGTGATTGCTCGTTTTCTCCCTCCAAAAACGGGTTGGTGGGAAGAATATACCCCGGACGCCCTTCGAGGCCGATCCGATGTATAAAACGGGGCGGGGGAATGATGGAATCCGACGCGACATTGTCCGTGCTCCGGGTGTCCCCGGTTCCGGCGGATAAAGCACCGGACAGGGAGATGGACAACACGACAAGCAGGAGGGGTTTCGTGAATTCCATGTTGCTCGCCTCGCTACATCCGTTCGGGCACGTCGATGCCAAATAGCTTCATCCCTCTCTTTATGGTGAGGGCCACGTTCTTGGAGAGCAGCAGTCGGAAATCACGTAGCGACGTGTTCTCTTCCCTCAGGATGGGATGGTCGTGGTAAAACTGGTTGAACTCTTTCGCGAGCTCGTACACGTAGTTGCCGATAAGCGAGACGTTATACTCGGTGCCGGCTTGCTTTACTACCGCCCCGAACTCCGAGAGCAACTGCACCAATCCTTCTTCTTTTTCTGAAAGCAACGCACCAGCGTCTAATTTTTCGGGGAGCGCGATGCCTTGTTCTTCCGCTTTGCGGAGGATCGACCGGACGCGGGCGTGGGTGTATTGAATAAAGGGGCCGGTATTGCCATTGAAGTCGATCGACTCCTGGGGATTGAAGGTCATGTTCTTCTTCGGGTCTACCTTCAGGATAAAGTACTTGAGGGCACCCAACCCCACCATGCGGGCGATCGCCTCCGCCTCCTCGGGAGTGGCTTCATCCAGTTTGCCGAGCTCGGTCGAGGTCTCGCGGGCGGTCTCGATCATCTCCGTCATCAGGTCGTCGGCATCCACCACGGTGCCTTCGCGCGATTTCATTTTCCCCTCGGGCAATTCCACCATCCCGTAAGAGAAGTGTACCAATCCTTTCCCGAACTCGAAGCCCAACATATCCAGCAGGATAGAGAGCACTTGAAAGTGGTAGTTTTGTTCGTTCCCCACCACGTAGATCATGGTGTCGATGGGGTAGTCGTCGAACCGCAGCTTGGCGGTACCGATATCTTGCGTCATGTAGACCGAGGTGCCGTCAGCCCGCAGCAGTAATTTATGGTCGAGCCCGTTCGGGGAGAGGTCGGCCCATACCGAACCATCCTCTTTCCGGTAGAAGAGCCCTTTCTCCAGTCCTCTCAGCACCTCCTCCTTGCCGGGTAGGTAGGTCTCCGACTCGTAGTAAATCTTGTCAAAGGAAACCCCCATCTGCCGGTAGGTCTCGTCGAAACCGGCATAGACCCAATCGTTCATTTTCTTCCATAGTGCCACCGTCTCCTCGTCGCCCGCTTCCCACCGGCGCAGCATCTCGCGGGCTTGTTCCATCAGCTCGGAACCCGCTTCGGCTTCCTCTTTCGATAACCCTTCTTCCTGCAACGCGGCCTGCTCCTCCTTGTATTTCTTGTCGAACAGCACGTAGTAATCGCCGATCAGGTGGTCGCCCTTCTTGCCGGACGACTCCGGCGTCTCGTCGTTGCCCCATAGTTGCCAGGCAAGCATCGATTTGCAGATATGGATGCCGCGGTCGTTCACGATATTGGTTTTGACCACCCGCTTGCCGTTGGCCTTGAGCACCTCGCAGAGCGAATGACCCAGGAGGTTGTTCCGCACGTGACCCAAGTGCAATGGTTTGTTGGTGTTGGGCGAAGAGTACTCCACCATGAAGAGCGGTGCGTCGTCGGTTACCGGGGTGAAGCCATAATCGGGATCCCCGTTCATCTCTTCGAGCAACGTTACCCACACCTTTGGAGCGAGGGTCAGGTTCAGGAACCCTTTGATCACGTTGAACCCGGACACCACCGGGGTGCTCTCTGCCAGGTAGGCACCGATCTCTTGGGCCGTCTCCTCCGGTTTCTTCCGGGAGATATGGAGCAAGGGAAAGGTCACCAGGGTATAGTGGCCTTTGAACTCTTTTTTTGTTTTCTGAAGGGTAATACGCGACGCGTCCACGTCGGCGCCGTACAGTTCTTTTATCGCGCCGATAACGGCTTCCTGAAGGGTCTGTTCGATATTCATGCTAAAATTATCTCTGGATTCGAGGGGCAAATGTAGTGAAAGTTGAGAGACAAGGTGAGAATTTATTCTCGAACTTGTCCGAAACACCTCCTACATTATACATGCCTCCCATTTTATGCAAAGGTAAGAAAAATGTACATTCGGTCAATTTAGGGGGCAGTGATAAACGATTGATTAGATAAGATATTTGGGATATAATCCAAAATAATCATGATATTTTTTGGTTATATCCCGTGAAAATGATGTTGTTTCGCGATATCTTGGATAACGAGGCCCGAGAGGGTGAACCCGAACGTGGCGGTTACCTGCACCATGGTGCCGTTGATTCTCGCTTTGCGGAAGCTGCCGTTTTCGTTTGCCTCGGCAAGGGGTTCTTCCCTGTTGGGGAGCATCTCTTCGCTATAAACACAGAGGATTGGCTTCACCGGTTTCTCTCCCTTTTTCTTCATCCGTTCCCGCAGCGCGCACGCCAGCTTGCAGCCGCGTACCTTCCAGAATTCGGCAACGCGTATTTGCAATGGATCCATCTTGAGGGCAGCGCCCATGGATGAGAAAACAGTAGCCCCTGTTTTGGAGGCCGCGACCAGCAGGTGGTGTTTGTGGGCGAGCGAGTCGATCGCGTCGATGATGTAGTCGTATTGCTCCAGTTGGAACGACTCGGAGGACTCTTCACTGTAGATCTGGGGCACGGCGGTAATGGCAGCAAAGGGGTTGATCTCTTCTAATCGCCGTTTTAGCACCTCCACCTTGAGTTCGCCGATGGTCTTGGTGGTGGCGGGCAATTGCCGGTTGCTGTTGGCCGCGGCTACCCGGTCGGAGTCTACCATTGTCAGGTGCATCACCCCACTGCGGATAAGCCCTTCGGCGCACCAGCTGCCGACGCCTCCCACCCCGAAAAGGATTACTTTCTTTGCCGCGAATTGCTGCATCGCCTCTTTTCCCATAAGCAGCTCGGCACGCGCAAATAAGTCGTTATATTCCATCCCGCTCGCTTAGTTCCATCCAACGCGTCGTTTTATCGTCGATCAACTGCATTAACTCCGACAGCCGCTCCGACTGGCTCATCAACTCCTCTGCCGGCAGGGTGCCCGAGGAGAGACGTTCGCTGATCGCGCCTTTTTCTGTTTCTAGTTGCTCGATCTCGCCCTCCAGCGAAGCGAACTCCTGTTTCTCTTTGAAGGTGAGCTTCTTTTTCTCCTCCTCCTTCTTTCGGTGTAGCGACGGATCGGGCGTGCCGGTTTTGGCTCCAGCGGCCGCGATTTTGGCCTCGGCGGCCTCTTTCTTCTCTTCGTCCGACTTCCATGCACGGTACAGGGAGTAATTACCCGGGAAATTTTGGACGCGCGCATCGCCATGGAACACCAGAAGGTGATCTACTACTTTATCCATAAAGTAGCGGTCGTGCGATATCACGATAAGGCACCCCTTGAAGCCGGCGAGGTACTCCTCCAATATATTCAGGGTGAGGATATCCAAGTCATTGGTCGGTTCGTCCAGCACCAGGAAGTTGGGGTTGGTGATCAACACGGTACACAGGTAAAGCCGTCGCCTCTCGCCCCCGCTCAACTTGTACACGTAATCGTGTTGTTTCTCGGGGGGGAAAAGGAAATGCTGGAGAAACTGCGACGCGGTCAACCGGTGCCCGTCGCCCAGGTCGATCACCTCGGCGATGTTTTGCACCGCGTCCAGCACCTTCATCTGCTCGTCGAATTGCAGCCCGTCTTGGCTGTAATAGCCGAAGTTCACTGTTTCGCCAATCTCGAAGTAGCCGCTGTCGGGCTGTGCCTCTCCCAGCAGCATCTTCACGAAAGTGGACTTCCCCGTGCCGTTGTTCCCCACGATGCCCATCTTCTCGTACCGGGTAAAGGTATAGTTGAACGACTCGGTAATCCGGGTATCGCCAAACCGTTTGCTCACGTTTTTGGCCTCGAATATCTTCTTGCCAATATAGGCGCCTTTCGCCGCGAAGCGAACCGACTGCTCGGCCTGTTTTTCGCGTGCTTTCTCCTCCAACGTGTAGAACGCGTCAATCCTCGACTTGGATTTGGTCCCCCTCGCCTGCGGTTGGCGTCGCATCCACTCCAGCTCTTTGCGCATCAAGTTTTTCGCTCGATCCACTTCGGCCTGTTGCGAAGCCACCCGCTCGTCCCTCTTCTCGAGGTAGTAGGAGTAGTTCCCTTTATAGGTGTAAATTTGCTTGTCGTCGATCTCGAGGATGCGCGAGCAGACCCGGTCCAGGAAGTAGCGGTCGTGTGTTACCATAAGCAAGGCGATGGGATCGCGTGCCAACTGCTCCTCCAACCACTCCACCATCTCCAGGTCGAGGTGGTTGGTCGGCTCGTCCATGATGAGTAGGTCCGGCTCGCTTATGAGCGCGTTGGCCAGTGCCACCCGCTTTACCTGCCCGCCGGAGAGTTCGCCGATCTTCTGGTGAAAATCAGTGATATTCAGCCGGGTTAGTATTTGCTTGATACGTTGTTCGTAATCCCACGCGTTGTGAAGATCCATTTGAACGAGCACCTCGTCCAGTTTCGACTGGTCGCCGGAAGCGATCACCGCCTCGTAGCGGGCAATCAGTTTTACCACGTCGCTATCGGAGCTGAAGCAGGCTTCCAGCACCGTGAGTTCAGGATCGAACAGCGGCGATTGTTCCAAGTAGGCCAGCCGGATATCGTTGCGAAAGACCACCCTCCCGTCGTCGTACGGCTCTTTGCCCGCCAGTATGTTTAGCAGCGTGGTTTTGCCGGCCCCGTTCCGGGCGATCAGGCCTACCTTCTCGCCTTCGGCAATGCCGAACGAGCTCTCTTGAAAGAGCAGGAGGTCGCCGAAACTTTTGGTCAGCTTATCGATTTGTAACAGTGGGGTAGCCATGAGCGTTTATTTGAGCGCTCAAAAGTACAAAAAACTATTGATATTGCCTTTAACTTTGATACAGGGATGAACGAGATCACCTGCTTTGATGTTTATTACACTAACCGGTGATCAAATTGGCTGGGATAATGCGACGGATATAAATAATATCACCATGCAGGGTATAGATAATTGCCATTTTTTATAATTGATACGGCGGGTATTTGCACCGTAACGCTGGAAAAATGAAGAGGTCTGTATGGTATATGATTCTGCAGATGTTTTGAGACGAGAAATTTTGTCGTAGAGCCCTTGGAGATAGGAGATCGCCGTATTGGGTGCTTTATAGGTATCACGTATCACGATACGAAGATCCTTTATATCCTCCAAGGCGGTATCAGCATAGCGAATTTGGTACATTACAGGTTGAATTTTTCTTTCATGTCGTGGCCATAATCTTCGCTTAAATCATCCAAGAGTTTTGAAAATACTTCTTCGTGTGAGGGGGCATCATCGATTCCTTCCGGCTGGGGGTATTCAAGCGTTACGGTTTTCTTGTTTTGCAGTTCACGCACGATCTTTCGTCCCGCGGGACGAGAAGTATCAATAATAGCTGTTACTTTGTTGTTCATATATTTCCTCTCCTTTCAACTACAAAAATAAAGATTACCGCAAGATAAACCAAATTTATTTTATCCCCAAGCTATTTATGCTTAGTTGAATAGATTGGATATGAAAGAGAGCAGTGACGAGGCGATATTTAAAACTTCCACACGAGGTAGGTGAACAGGTCGAGGCGGCTGTTGCCGTCGATCTGCTCGGTGCCGCTGCCAATGGTATCCCGGTTGAAATACCGGGTGTAGCCCGCTTTTGCCGAGAACGCGAGCTTGCTCGTGATCTGGTATTTCGCGGAAAATGCCAGCCGGGTGCCTTTCCCGTAAAAGGAGGGCATGTAGAACGTGCTTAGCAGGTTACGCTCGTAGGAGTAGAGACGGGCGTCGTAGGTGTCGGCGCTGAACCAGGCCAGGTAGGCATCCCCCGTGAGCCGCCCTTTCCCGCGGTAGGCGATGCCTTGCGAGATCATGTACCCGTTCTCCGCGGGGGACAACTCTTCGGTGTACCGGGCCAAATCCACGGTGGTGCGAAAGTTCCATCCCCCGGTATGGTCGTGGGAATAGCGCAGGCGAAGCTTGTGCGTGGCATACGGGAGCACCAAACGGGTATCCAGGTCGGGGTGCGTGCTGTTTTTTTCCTTCTGCTTGTACTTGTAGCGGGCTTCCAAAAACTTTCCCCGTGAAAAGGTATAAGTGCCCAGCAGGTAGAAATCCACCGCGCTCGATGGGGTGTCTACCCCGGATTTTAACCAAGGGAATCGAATAAGGTCGATATAGGTGTTCACGGAGACCTTCGGCAATGGCTTGAACCCGGCTCCAAGGTACAGGCCGTGCTCGTTTTGCACCCTGCTTCCTTCCGAAAACGCCTGCGCGTACAGGGCGTTGTAGGAGATGGGGTAGTACCGGTGCAGCAGCGAGAAGGAAAGGTTTCCCGTGGGACGGTATTGGGCCAGGTTAAGCGTGGCGATCGCCCCGTTTTTGGCGAGAGCCGTCTCGCCGGCAACGATGAAGCCCGGCAGCTGGTAGGAGTAGTCGATGCTCGCGTTCAGGTTGGCCGAGTCCCTCAAGTAGTAGCGGTTATACTCCCGAAGCGTGGGATTATGCATCCGGTCGTACCGATGGTAAATCGTGCTCAGGCCGACTTGAAACCGGCCGTGACGCCAATTGATGTTGGCACCGCCCACCTGCTCGCGGGTGTTTTTTCGCTTCTCCATCTCCAAGGGGGTACGATGCAGTCCGTCCATCTTGAAGGAGGTAATCTCTCCCTCGTCGTTCAGGTTGGTATCGATCCGCCGGTTGGAGTAAAAGGCAGTAAGGGAGATATCCCCGAATTCAAACACCGCCGCGGCTCCCCGGAAGAAGCCGTTCTCGGCGGTAGAAAAATGGCGTTTGGGAGATTGCGTGCGGCGCGACACGTTGTCGGTGCTCCACGCCTTGCTACCCACGAAATCATTGTTCAGCACCAGTCCCTGTCCGAACGAAAGACGGTAATCGCCCAGTACCACCGTTTTGAGTCGTCCCATATCCCGGACGATCAGGTGCGCGCCGTAGTGGTCGTACCCCTTGGGGTATCCCGCTTTGAAGAACGGCTCCCCGGCATCTTTCTCGGCGGTGAACCCCATCTGCACCTTGTCTCGGTAGCGGAACGAGTAGCGGAGCGACGTGTAGAAATCCTCGCCCCGGTACTTCCGGTTGGGGTAGCGCTCCAGAATGCTGTCCGAAAACTCCCCGTAACCCGCCCGGGGCGTGAGTGTCTTGTCGAAACGAACTTGCGCCTCGTGCTGCCCCCATTTCAGGATATCGGCCGGCCGGACGCGTGCTTGCGCTTGCGTCTCCACTGTTTCACCCACGCGGAAAAAGGGGAGGATCAGCTCCACGGTCCGGTGATCCAAGCGGGGTACGTTGCGCAGCTCGTACACGGTATAAAGAGGGCGGTTCTTCTCAAGGAAGTCGATGAGGCTGTTTACCTCTTCCAAGGAGAGCAGCGGGAACCGTTCCAGTTGATCGCGACGAACGTTATTCAAGTCCATGGGATTGTTTTCCAAGTATAATAACTCTTCGTACAAATTTTCAATGGCACCGGCACGCGGTTCTTCCTCTTCGGCCATTTGCTCCACGAGTACCCGCCAGTCTGTTTCCTGCGCCTGTATAGTATGCAGGAAGGCGGCAATTCCCACGATTATAAAAAGCAAAAGCGCGTGCGGGTGGTTTTTTATAGGCATGGTTTTAGTTTTTTAATCTACATGATACTATCTCTATCTCAACTTGGATTTGTATTTCCGATTCAACGTGTAAATACCTCGAGCTGCAATGCAGCCTTCATTCTCGATACAATTCCCGCGTCCAATGACGTAAATCACCCATGCTTCTTCATTCTTGGTATTTCATGATATACCGGTTTTCCCAAAAATAATCATTTTTTCGCCCCCTTCCTAAATTTCTCCACGTTCCTTTACCCTGTCCGTCACTTTCGTGATCAGTTTCTTGGGCGGATTGGTTGATTCCCCGATTATTTTTATCTTTACGCCGTTTTAATTGAACGAGGGCATGT
>ERZ1032852.114-NODE-114-length-23125-cov-13.274989_pt1 | contig 23125 bp, 21 predicted proteins | sample MGYA00516689_ERZ1032852 | MGnify/ENA primary metagenome ERZ1032852 (study PRJEB33719, sample SAMN04262499) | wastewater metagenome | biome: rural village; feature: composting latrine chamber; material: composting feces with ash | place: El Salvador | collected...
AATTTTTAAATACTTCTGATAGTTTGTATTAGCATCAAAGTATTTTCTACTAGCTTTTATACTTAATACGTTTTAAAAAAGTCTTTTTCAGATAGTCTTAAATTTACAATCTTTTAAAAAACCAAGATACCGATAAAGGAGCACAGTAATTCTTTGATACTACACCTTGTATTGTATCAAAGATAGTGCAAATAAGCTTTTCACACAATATTTTAAGATAGAGAAGCGTATAGAATTATAATACTTGGATGCTTTTATGATAGATTTGATGTAAACATTCAAAACACGCATATATTTTAGACCTAACTCTCATTGTTTAAGTAATTCATCAACGAATTAGATATAGGTATAAATAGATTAGCATCATACTACAACAAAAATAAGATAGATTGAGCATCGTTTGTACAATACAACAGACTGTTTTGGATAGAGGTAGGAGTGTTTGGGCAAAAAACCTGGTTGAATTGAGCATTCTAAGTGGGGAAAAGCAATTCTATGTGGTGAATTGTCTGATAACAGAGCATTTTTCATATCTACTCACTATTTCTATCAATAAGAACAAGGAAACAAACATCAAACATATAAGATTGAAGAAACATGAGCAGTATGTGGGAGAAAAATAGTTGTAAGATTCAAAACTGTCAAAATTTTATTGTCCTATTTGTAGAGAGATGGGATTGAACTGCGAAAAGAGTGCTGCACCAATTGAATGAATTGAAACATAAACGAAATTGCAAGAGTAAAAACTAAATGGTCCATAATTATAACAAAAATGATAAACCCATCTGTTTTCAATCAAAATAGAGTATAACTAAATCATTTAGATGCGACGAAAAGAAAAACATGAGAAAAGAACCTCCTATTGTTTGCCAAATTATGAAATAAATTTGTAAATTTGTTGTTAATGAAAATCTAATTAATTGTATCATAAAACTTAAACACAAATGACAAAAGCTATCTTTAAATTACCACCAATCAAAAACGAACCCTTAAAAACATACGCTCCGGGCTCGCCTGAAAGACAAGAACTAAAAGACAAAATAGCAGAGCTTAGAAAAGGAGGCTTAGACCTACCTATGATAATAGACGGCAAGGAAGTGCGCACAGGCAATTTGCTCGATATACGTCCTCCGCACGATCACCAACACCTGCTTGGTCATTATCACCAAGGTGGCAAAGAGCATGTACAAATGGCTATCGAAGCTGCACTAAAAGCAAAACCTGCTTGGGAATGCATGAGCTGGGAGAGCAGAGCGGCTATTTTCTTAAAAGCTGCCGATTTGATGTCAGGTCCATATCGCCAATCATTGAATGCTGTAACCATGCTAGGGCAAGGCAAAAATGTGTACCAATCTGAGATTGATGCTGTGGGTGAGTTGATAGACTTCTATCGCTACAATGTGAAAAACATGTACGATTTGTATGCTATGCAACCCAACTCGTCAGACGGTATATGGAACAGAATGGTGTGGCGTCCATTGGAAGGTTTTATCTTTGCATTGACTCCATTTAACTTTACAGCTATTGCTGGCAACCTTGGTGGTGCACCTGCATTGATGGGCAACACTGTGGTTTGGAAACCTTCTAAAACTGCAGTTTATGCTGCACATCTAGTGATGACAATATTACAAGAGGCTGGTCTGCCCGACGGAGTGATGAACTTGGTATATGTATCTGGTCCCGATGCTTCTGAGGTAGTATTGAACGATGAAAACTTTGCAGGTATTCACTTTACAGGTTCAACACGTGTATTTGATGGTATGTGGGAGAAGATTGCTAAGAATGTACCTAAATATAAATCTTATCCACGCATTGTGGGTGAAACCGGTGGTAAAGACTATGTGTTTGCTGATGCTACAGCTAATGCTAAACAGGTAGCTACTGCACTCATTCGCGGGTCGTTTGAATATCAAGGACAAAAATGTTCGGCAGCATCGCGTGCATACATCCCAGAGAGCCTATGGCCCGAGGTGAAAAAATTTATGGAAGCAGACCTCAGCAAAATAACTGTAGGCGGTGTAGAGGATTTCTCTAACTTTGTGAATGCTGTAATTGACGAGGACTCTTTCGATAAATTGGCTAAATATATTGATGATGCAAAAGCATCTCCCAATGCAGAGGTTATAATGGGTGGAAGCTACGACAAATCGGTTGGTTACTTTATCGACCCAACTGTTATATTGGCTAAGAAACCTGATTATATTACAATGCAAGAGGAGCTATTTGGTCCAGTATTAACTGTATATGTATATGAAGATGACAAGATTGAGGAGACGCTAGACGTGCTCGACAACACATCGCCTTATGCACTTACTGGAGCTATCTTCTCTGCACGGAGAGACAGGATAGAGCACTATACTAATAGATTGACTCACACTGCTGGAAACTTCTACATCAACGACAAACCAACTGGTGCTGTAGTTGACCAACAACCATTTGGTGGTGGTCGTCGCTCTGGAACTAACGACAAGGCTGGCTCTATCTTTAATATGCTACGCTGGGTATCGCCACAGTGTATTAAAGAGACTTTTGTGCCGGCTACGGATTATATGTATCCTAATTTCTTGGAAGAATAAGGGAGGAAATTAAAAGTTAATAGTTAAAAATTAAAAGCGACCAGATAAATATCAAATGGTCGCTTTTACTTTTATGTTCTTGCAGTTTTCCTGCTCGCACGAGTTTGCAACACGTGCGTACCAAGAAGAGACACGCTTTACAAAAGCGCACAAGCACACAGTATGCTCGTCATGGTGAGTACAAAAGCCCACAAAAACAATTTCTTAAGAGGAATAAGGGCGTTAGAATAAAATAATTGATTAATTTTGAAACGAGGTTGATATTTTGAATATCCTCCTCGTTCCTTTGTTTTCTAGCATAATAATAATAATAATAATTAAACAACCCTATTACAGTATATGCCAATAATAACAATAGAGCGCCCATACGAATCGCATAATCAGAAAAAGAGGATAGATGTATATATCAACAACGCAAAGGTGGGCAATGTTGGTGTTGATGAAACTGTGCACTTTGAGGTAGATGAGGGAAAGCATTCACTGATGCTAAAAGATCAGTGGCCATACGCAAACACCTCAATTAAGGTTGATGTGAGCAACAACAAAGGGAAACATTTTAAAATGACAACCTCGAAATGGCACAATTGGATGGTTATTATTGGCATATTAATCATATCATTTAGCTCCTCTCTGATAGCAAAGGCTTTTAACATAACATCATTCTCGAGCCATTTTCTTCTAGTTTATCTTCCCCTGATTATAGTTGGAGGATTTATTATAATCCTTATATCAAAAACAAAGAAACACTTAAAACTGGAAGAGATACCCCCTAGAGAATAAGAATGGAAACTCAGCTCACGCGAGTTTGCACTTCTAGCTCGCGCGAGTTTGCCCCCCGCTCGCTCGAGTTTGCAACTCGTGTGTACCGTAAAGACACACGCTTTACAAAAGCATGCAAGCACAAGCAATCAACAAAACATTAAAACATATTGACTTGTTATGTCAGTATATAAATAGATAAGAATGACAAAAATAAACATCGCAATAGACGGCGTATCATCAAGCGGCAAAAGCACAATGGCAAAAGATTTGGCAAAAACAATTGGCTATATCTATATCGACAGCGGTGCAATGTATAGAGCAGTAACGCTATACTGTCTGCAAAACAACCTCATAAATGATGACAACACCATAGACGAAGAAAAACTGCGAGAGCAACTACCCAACATACAGATAGCCTTTGAGCTAAATGCCGAAACTGGCAAACCAGATACCTACTTGAACGGACAGAATGTGGAGGCGGAAATTAGGGGCATGGAGGTTTCATCACTTGTGAGTCCTGTAAGCGCTATTGGATTTGTGCGCAAAGAGATGGTGAAACAACAACAAGCTATGAGCCTAAAAAAGGGCGTGGTGATGGATGGAAGGGACATTGGCACGGTTGTATTCCCCAATGCTGAATTGAAAATATTTGTAACCGCATCACCAGAGTTAAGAGCAAAACGCAGGGTGGATGAGTTGCGCATGAGAGGAAACAACGATATCACTTATGAAGAGGTGCTTGAGAATATAAAATATCGCGACCACCACGATAAAAACCGAAAAGAGAGCCCACTGCGTAAGGCAGACGATGCAATAGAGCTAGACAACTCGACCATCAACATCGAGCAGCAGTTGCAATGGGCAATCGAAATGTATCACAAAACGATAGGAGAAAAGAATGGCTAAAGTAGAGATAGACAAGAAGTCGGGGTATTGCTTTGGGGTGACTAGGGCAATAAAAAAAGCAGAAGAGGAGCTTAAAAAAGGTACTCCTCTATATTGCTTAGGATATATTGTGCACAACGCCCTTGAAGTGGAGCGGTTGACTAAATTGGGCTTAATAACCATAGACATGGAGCAGTTTAAGCAGCTTAAAAATGCACGTGTGCTACTTCGTGCACATGGAGAGCCACCAAGCACCTACGAAATAGCTAAACAAAACAACATTGAACTCATAGACGCATCTTGTCCGGTGGTGCTTACTTTGCAAAACAGGATAAAGAAAAAAGATAAGGAGACAAACGATAGCACACAAACAGTGATATATGGCAAAAAGGGACATGCCGAGGTGGTAGGTCTAGTAGGGCAGACCAATGACAGAGCCATTGTAATAGAAGATATAGATGAGCTGGACAAACTAGACTATACAAAAGACATTCACCTATTTTCGCAAACGACCAAACCACTCGATGGGTTTAGAGAGATATCCACAGAGATAGAAAGTAGAATGCAGAAAAGTGCCCAATTTAAATCGTACGATACCATCTGTAGGCAAGTATCGAACCGAGTTCCTAATCTGCAAGAATTTGCAAAGAAACACGACATTGTGTTTTTTGTTGCAGGCAAAAAAAGCTCAAACGGAAAAGTGCTGTTTGAGGTGTGCAAAAAAAGCAATCCCAACTCATACTTTATATCAAATCCAAAGGAAGTTGATATATCTTTGGTAAAAGAGAACATAAGCATAGGAATTTGCGGAGCAACATCTACACCCAAATGGCAAATGGAAGAGGTGGAGAAAATCATAAAATCTTCGAAACCTAACTTATACTTAGACAATTCGGAAACATTTTAAAAATTGTTATCAATCTTTGTCGGTTTATTTTTTTATCTTTGCAGTTCAAGAATCTTTTAGAACTCAAATATAAAATCATATATGTCTCAATCTGTCAAATGTATAGGCATCCTCACATCGGGAGGCGATGCTCCAGGTATGAATGCAGCCATCAGGGCAGTTACACGTACAGCCATCTACAACAATATAGAGGTAAAAGCCATCTATAGAGGATTTAGAGGGTTAGTTTCGGGTGATATTGTTCCATTTCAAACAAATTGCGTAAGTAACATTATACAACGAGGTGGTACGGTGCTCAAATCGGCACGTTGCGATGAGTTTATGAATGCAGAAGGTCGCAAAAAAGCTGCTGACAACCTTGCCAAACACAACATTGACGCCTTGGTGGTAATTGGTGGTGATGGCACACTCACTGGTGCTTCGGTACTAGCAAGTGAAAATCCAAATCTATCTATTGTTGGTATTCCAGCAACAATAGACAACGATTTGAACGGAACCGATGTAACCCTTGGATACAACACAGCGCTTAACACTATTGTAGAGGCTGTAGATAAAATACGCGATACGGCAAGCTCACACGAAAGATTGTTTTTTATAGAAGTGATGGGGCGCAACTGTGGCGCTTTGGCACTCAACAGTGCAATTGCAGCAGGAGCCGAGGCAGCTATTATACCTGAAATAAGTATTGAGAAAGACCAATTGCATGAATTGATTTCTCAGGGTTTCAGAAAAAGTAAAAACAGTAGTCTTGTATTGGTTGCCGAGAGCGAAATTACAGGAGGAGCACTTAAACTAGCCGAAAGGGTAAAGAAAAGATATCCTGAATACGACGTGAGGGTATCAATATTAGGACACCTGCAAAGAGGTGGCGCACCATCGGCAGACGATCGGATTCTAGCAAGCCGGATGGGTTATGCAGCTATTCAAGCACTATTGGAGAGTCAACGAAATATAATGATTGGTGTAAAAAACGAAGAGATAGTATATGTACCATTCTCTAAAGCAATAAAGAAAATAAAACCAATCAATCCTGATTTAGTCAACTTATTAAATGTACTTTCTACATAATAGCCACATGGCATTGTAGATTGACACTTTTTTTATATCTTAGATGCAAATTTTTATAACAACTTAAATAACTTATTTTATGGACATTACACACATAGAGCACATCGGAATTGCAGTACGCAACATTGAAGAACAACTACCTTACTACGAAGATGTTCTAGGATTGAAATGCTACAACATTGAAACTGTAGAAGATCAAAAAGTAAAAACAGCTTTTTTCAAAGTTGGACAAACTAAAATTGAACTATTGGAGCCTACAAGCGAAGATAGCACAATAGCTAAGTTTATTGAAAGAAGAGGCGAAGGAGTTCATCACATTGCTTATGCTACAAAGAGCGTAAAAGCTGCACTTAAAAAAGCAGACGAAAAAGGACTGCGTTTAATTGACAAAGAGCCACGCAATGGTGCAGAGGGACTAAACATTGCATTCTTGCATCCAAAATCGACTGGAAGCGTTCTTACAGAATTTTGTGAGCATCCAGAAGAGTAACCATAGATTATTTAGAAAAAGAAAAATATTTATAAATCCATAATTAAAACTAACAATATGAGCAAGCAACTCGAGAAAATAAAACACTTAATTGAACTGCGCGATAAAGCCAGACTGGGCGGCGGTGAGCAAAGAATTGAAAAACAACACGCTAAAGGAAAATATACAGCTAGAGAGCGTATCAACATTCTCTTAGACGAAGGAAGCTTCGAGGAATTTGATATGTTTGTTGAACATCGTTCTACCAACTTTGGAATGGACAAGACAAAATTCTTGGGCGACGGCGTTGTAACTGGCTACGGAACTATTGATGGACGCTTGGTGTATGTATTTGCACAAGACTTTACTGTATTTGGTGGTTCTCTATCCGAAACTCTTGCACAAAAGATTTGCAAGGTAATGGATCAGGCTATGAAAATGGGTGCTCCTGTTATTGGTATCAACGATTCGGGTGGTGCTAGAATTCAAGAAGGTGTAAACTCTTTGGCTGGATATGCTGAGATTTTCCAACGCAATATTCTTGCATCGGGTGTAGTGCCTCAAATATCAGGAATTTTCGGTCCATGTGCCGGTGGAGCTGTTTACTCTCCTGCATTGACCGACTTTACCATTATGACAGAAGGCGCTTCTTATATGTTCCTCACAGGTCCTAAAGTAGTAAAAACAGTAACAGGTGAAGATGTAACACAAGAGCAACTAGGTGGTGCACGTGTACACTCAACTAAATCGGGTGTGGCTCACTTTTCGGTAGAGAACGAAGATAAGGGCTTATCTCTTATCCGCAACCTACTTAGCTTTATACCTCAAAACAATTTAGAGGAAACTCCACTTAAGAAAACTAGCGACCCAATCGATAGATTTGAGGACGGACTAAACGACATTGTACCCGATAGCCCAAACAGACCATACAATATGTATGATGTAATAGGTGCTATTATCGACGATGGCGAATTTTTGGAAGTTCATGCAAACTATGCAAAAAACATTATTGTTGGTTTTGCACGTTTCAACGGTCAGTCGGTGGGTATAGTAGCCAATCAACCAAGATTCTTGGCTGGTGTGTTAGATATAGAAGCTTCTCGCAAAGCAGCTCGTTTTGTTCGTTTCTGCGACGCATTCAATATACCTATCGTAACGCTTGTTGACGTTCCTGGTTTCTTACCTGGCACAGCGCAAGAGTATGGTGGTGTAATTCTGAATGGTGCAAAATTGCTTTACGCTTATGGCGAAGCTACTGTACCAAAAATAACTGTAACACTTAGAAAATCATACGGTGGAGCACACATTGTGATGAGCTGTAAACAACTACGTGGCGATATCAACTATGCGTGGCCAAGTGCAGAAATTGCAGTAATGGGAGCTGACGGAGCTGTTGAAGTATTGTACGGTAGAGAAATTGCTGCACAAGAAACTGACGAGAAGAAAGCAGAAGTTATGCAAGCTAAAAAAGATGAGTATAACGAACTCTTTGCTAATCCTTATAATGCTGCTCGGTATGGCTATATTGATGATGTTATTGAGCCAAGAAATACTCGTTTCCGTATTATACGAGCATTACAACAGTTGCAAACTAAAAAATTGCAAAATCCGGCTAAGAAGCATGATAATATGCCTTTATAATAGAAGAATAATATAAAACATGATAGATAAAATAAAATTATCTACCATTGCACTATTGTTGATTACTTTGATTGGTGGATGCAACAGAAATGTTGAATCATCAGACTTAGTAATCAACGAAGTGGTGGTGGAAAATATAGATGGTTACATAAACGAATTTGGAGAGAGGCACGCTTGGATTGAAATTTACAACAATACAACAAGAACATTAGACTTGTCAAGCATTTTCATAACCAACGACCTAGAAAATCCAAAAAAGTATGCTGTGCCACGGGGTGATATCAGAACAGCTGTACCCCCACACCAACAAGTAGTTTTTTGGGCAGACAATAAGCCTTCGAATGGAACATTTCATTTAAACTTTGAGCTTGACCCCAACGAAGAAAACTACATTGCTTTATTTGAAGCTGATGGTGAAACAATTATTGACAAACTGATAATTCCAGCAGGAATGCTTGCTAATCAAAGTTATGGTTACGAAAACGATGGCATTAAATATGATGAGTCGGGGCAACACTTAGCTACAGTATTGAAGCGTGTAACTCCCAACAGTAAAAACTTTGTTGAAGGTGAGAACCCTAAAATTTTGGCACTTAAAGAAAACGACCCATGGGGTGGTTTAATGACACTAACCTCTATGTTTGTAGTGTTCTCGGGACTTTTCTTGCTATTTGTTGCTTTTTATGCAACTGGAAGTATCTCTAGATGGTTTGCAAAACGCAAAGCTATAGAGAGTGGAAAAGCATTGTTAGAAGATGAAGATCATGAGTTGTCAGGCGAGGTATTGGCTGCAATTTCTGCAGCTATTTATGATATGGAGCAAGATGTTCATGATATAGAGTCGGCTATTCTAACAATTGACGAGGTGAAAAGAAAATATTCGCCTTGGAACTCTAAGATATATGGCTTGAGACAAATACCTAAAAAGTAATATCTCAAAAAGAGAGTCAATAGAAACACAAACAAAAAAAAGAAAGTATATAATTCATATGAAAGTATTTAAATATAAAATAAACGGATCTCCCTACAGAGTGGTTGTACAACACTCGGATAGCGAATCTGTGGAACTAGAGGTAAACGGCACACCCTATAGGGTAGAGCTAGACCAAAAAGATAAAAAGCCTCTATCACAAATTCAAAGAGTGACCAAGTCTACGTCAGAACCTACAAGCACTTCCAAACCTGCAGTAGTACCTAAAGCAAGTACAGGTAGTTCTGTAAAATCACCTCTACCTGGTGTGGTTCTTGAAATTAAAGTGAGTGTTGGCGACACTGTCAAAACTGGTGACGTAATAATGGTATTGGAAGCCATGAAAATGGAAAATAATATTCAGGCAGATGCTGATGGAGTAGTTGCTAAAATATCAGTTGAAAAAGGAGCTTCAATTCTTGAAGGAGCTGAACTAATAGTAATAGAGTAAAAGAAAAGTATATATATGAATATTTTATTATCATTGGCTGAAAACCTTTCAATGTTTTGGGAAAACACAGGGTTTGCCAACACTACTCCCGCCCACTTGGTGATGATAGTGATTGGTATCTTCTTTATTTTCCTAGCAGTGAAATACGAGTATGAACCCCTACTATTAGTTCCAATCGGATTTGGTATCCTTATTGGTAATGTGCCCTTTAACGAACTATCGGGGCTTACTATTGGAATCTATGAAGAGGGATCGGTACTAAACATTCTCTATCAAGGTGTGGTGCAAGGTTGGTATCCACCCCTCATATTCTTAGGAATTGGGGCTATGACCGACTTTACTGCACTTATATCCAATCCTAAATTGATGCTCGTAGGGGCAGCAGCTCAGTTTGGTATATTTGGTGCATATTTTATCTCATTGCAGCTCGGGTTTGAACCAAACGAAGCAGGATCTATTGGTATTATTGGTGGTGCTGACGGACCAACCGCTATTTTCTTAACATCGAGGCTTGCACCCAATTTCTTGGGAGCAGTAGCAATATCTGCCTACTCATACATGGCAATGATACCCGTGCTACAGCCTCCATTTATGAAATTGCTAACCACTAAGAAAGAGAGAGTAATAAAAATGAGAGCACCACGTGCGGTATCGCAAACTGAGAAAATAGTTTTCCCAATTGTAGGATTGCTTTTAACAACGTTCTTGGTTCCTTCTGGTCTACCTCTTTTAGGTATGCTATTCTTCGGAAACATATTAAAAGAATCGGGTGTTACCAGACGACTAGCAGAAACGGCTCGTGGACCACTTGTTGACATTATTACAATTCTACTTGGAGTGACAGTAGGTGCTTCTACACAAGCAACTACATTCTTGAAGTTTCAATCAATTCAGATATTTGCAATTGGAGCGGTTTCTTTTATAATTGCTACATGTTGCGGGCTTCTATTTGTGAAACTTATGAATCTATTCTTGAAAGATGGAAACAAAATAAATCCTCTTATTGGAAGTGCTGGAGTATCGGCTGTTCCAAATTCAGCAAGAATATCACATCAAGTGGGTTTGAGCTACGATCCAAACAACTACTTACTAATGCATGCTATGGGACCTAACGTAGCAGGTGTTATTGGTTCGGCAGTTGCAGCTGGTATCTTACTTGGATTCTTAGTTTAAGAATAAGGTTGTAATATAACCGTATTAACAAAAAAAACCGTGGACTTTAATTAGTCTGCGGTTTTTTTGTAGTTAAAAATAGTGATGTGCAAAAAGATGTCTCAATTATACTTATTCAATATATCTGCTTTTTTTATGAAGCGCGTGCTTTTCTCAACATCACCCTTGGTTAGAAGACTCGCTAAAACATAAAGAAACAAAGAACCTAATATTCCAATTATTGCCTGCGTAACAGATGCTGTTTGCCAAGCAACAGGTAGATTAACCCCCAATGCAACCATAAGATTATAAGTGGAAAACAACAAACCAAAAACCATTGAAACAACAGCACCCTTTGAGGTTCCTCTTATCCATAAAAAACCTAATACCAATGGAATGAATGCACCACTTGTGAGAAAGTCTGAGTCTATCCATGCAATTGTTAAAACAGATCTGATCTGCAAAGCTATAATCAAAGCAACAGCTCCAATAATCAAAGTAGATAAACGACCCACAACAACATTGAGTGATGAGCTGGCTTTAGGATTAATATAACGTTGGTAAATATCGACTGTTAAAGAGAGTGCACCTGTATTGATAAGAGAATCCATAGTTGACATGATAGCTGAACACAACCCTACAAAAAGCAATGCGCTTAAATAAGGATTAGAGAGACTACTAATCATGGTTGGGATAATACCACTCTTAGGAACCGTGTCATAAATAACCGAACTAAACATGCCAGTATAAACAACCATAAAGTATAAAGGAATGAAAGCTATGAAGCTATAGAGCATCATTTTTCTTGCATCTACTGCTTTCCTAGCTGCTGATATTCTTTGCCAAATGTTTGCTTGAATCATCCACGATGTGCCAATTGTATATTTATTCTTCAACAAAAAAAGGAGTAGTATTGTTTTTAAAAAGCCCTTGGAAAACCTTTTACATCAATCTAGAAGACCGAATGTCTGCTCCCCACATCAATTTATTGCGAAGGGTTTCAAAGAAAGTATGTCCACGACGTTTCACAACGGGCTGAACATAGTCTGCTTTACATATTTCGAGCACGGTATCTGCACTCAACGTTTGCGACACACCATCTAACGACACAAGGTAGTTGTCGCTCCTACTCTCTATCTCCAATCTAATTTTGCTACTACTATCAACAACCAAAGGTCGTGAGTTTAAACTGTGTGGTGCAATAGCAGTGAGGATGATATTGGGTGCTGTGGGCACCATAATAGGTCCTCCAATACTTAATGAGTATGCGGTAGAGCCTGTGGGCGTTGCTACAACCAACCCGTCGGCTTGATAGGAGGTTAAATACTCGTTGTCTATAAAAGCGTGAATTGTGAGCATTGATGAGGTGTCTTGCTTCAACACAGCTACCTCGTTAAGAGAGTAGTTGGAAAAGTCAACACTAATTTTCGCACCATCTACCGAAGAGTTTACAGCATTAGTTCTGAGAAGCATACGCTCTTCGAGGCGATAATTGTTGTTGAAAATTTCGCTTAAAGTTTCGTCTAGGTCTTCAAACTTTATATCTGCTAAAAACCCAAGTCTTCCTGTGTTTATCCCTAATATAGGTATATTGCTGTGTGCAATTTCTGCAGCAGTTCTAAGAAATGTACCATCGCCCCCAATGCTAAAAGCTATATCGGCCTTTGGAACAGATGTGTGATAAAGATGTATAAAGGGTTCTATTTTTTCTCTTAAGCCAACCGACAGGGTGTTGAAGAAAGCAGTTGGTAAATAAATCTCTATACAATGATCTTTAATCTTTTGACAAATAGCATAAAACTGATTTTCATATCTCTCAGGCTTATTGTTATACAAATTGCCAAATAATACTATCTTCATTTTTATTAATGTTTTATTTTGTCGTCTGTTTATTAGGTGGTTTTTTTACTTCATCTCTACTTTTAGGTAAAACGAAACAGCTCTACATGTCTAAATAGTGCATTAGTTCTTTCAGCCTATCTTCGTAGGTGTCGTTCATCTCACCTTCGCGCATAAAGTAGTATACTACTTTGTAACTAAACCGTTCGAAACTTCGAAGTACTGCCGAAATATCAAGTATATCCATTTTTAGAGATACAAGTAAACTTATGCCATCTTGTAGCGGAAGTGTTTCCAGCCTCACAATTCTGGCATTATTATCTTCAACCAAGCGAGCAATCTCAGACAATGTATAATCTTTGATAGCTACATCTAAGATTATCATTGAGTGTTCGTACTCTGCCAACTCTAAAAACTCTTCAGGATTGGTAATAGAAACAAAACTCTTGATCTGTTTTTTAATAAATTCTTTTGATTGCATATGCTTTTTCCTCATTTCTTAATCGGATAAACTACTATCCTACTACAAAGATGTAAAAAAAATTCATTCTTTAAGAGCAACAAAACAACTATTTATATTCACTACTTTTCAATGTGGATAAAAAATTGTGTATCTTTGCACTAAAATTTATCAATAGCACACAGTGCCTTTTATATAAAAACTATGACCAAATTAAGCGTTAATATAAACAAAGTTGCAACTTTGAGAAACTCGAGAGGTGGAAACCTTCCAGATGTGTTGAAAGTTGCTGAAGACTGCCAACGTTTTGGAGCAGACGGCATAACCGTGCATCCCAGACCCGATGAGCGTCACATAACAAGAAAAGATGTATTTGACTTACAGTCGAAAATAACTACTGAGTTCAACATCGAGGGATATCCATCGCCAGAGTTTATAGCAATGGTGAAGAGAGTAAAACCACGTCAAGTAACATTTGTGCCCGATGCACCCAACGCACTCACCTCAAACGAAGGATGGGACACCGTTACGCATGAATTATTTTTAACCGAAATTGTTGCAGAAATGCAGGCTGCCGACATTCGCACCTCTCTTTTTATAGAGACCAACGAGGAGAAGATAAAAGCAGCTTCAAGAATTGGTACAGATAGAATTGAACTTTTTACCGGACCCTATGCAGACCAGTATGCAGAGAATAGGGAGGCAGCCATTGCTCCCTATATTGAAGCAGCTAAACTGGCTAAAAGTCTTGGTTTGGGATTAAATGCAGGACACGACTTGAATCTAGAAAACCTAAACTATCTTATAGTATCTATTCCTTGGATAAAAGAGGTGTCTATAGGACATGCGCTTATTTCTGACGCTCTATATATGGGCTTAGAAAAAACAATAAAAGCCTATAAGAATTGTTTAATAGCACTATAGACAGAGAGGAAAAACGAATTAGTTTTTTATCTTTACCTCATTCAAAAACAATTGAACAGATAATACAAAGCGACAGATAGCTATGAATATATTGCAAATTTCTACAGAAGTGCTCGATACCTTACAAAATATGAGTACTTCCATCGAAAACCAAGCCACTAGTATGAGTGCGTTTGAATTGGCTACCAAAGGTGGTTGGATAATGATTGTATTGCTAATCCTCCTTGCTCTATCAATCTATGTGTTGATTGAGCGCACACTTGTTATTAGAAAAGCAAGACAAGAGGATGCTACCTTTATGAATAGAATTAAAGATTATATTCACGAGGGTAAAGTAGATGCAGCACTTGGCTTATGCAGAAAAACTGATACACCTGCTGCAAGAATGGTTGAAAAGGGAATTAGCCGTATTGGACGCCCTACAACAGATGTAACTAGTGCTGTCGAAAATGTGGGGAATATAGAGATAGCTATTCTTGAAAGAGGACTACCCATTTTGGCTACTACTGCTGCTGGAGCACCTATGATTGGTTTTCTGGGAACGGTAACAGGCATGGTAAAGGCATTTATGAGCATGGCCGGCGAGGGAGCTAATGTGGATGTAACTAGCCTATCGACTGGTATCTACGAAGCACTTGTAACAACCGTTGCAGGACTTGTTGTGGGTATCATTGCTATGTTTGCATACAACTATCTTACTACACTCATCAAAGGAGTTATAAACAAGATGGAGATGCGCATAATGGAATTTATGGATATATTGAACGAACCTGCAGTATAACAAACATATATGGCACTTAAACAAAGACATACAATAGAATCGAACTTTAGCATGGCATCTATGACGGATGTTATATTCCTATTGTTGATTTTCTTTATGATTACTTCCACTATTATTGTGCCAAGTGCAATAAAAGTATTGCTACCACAAGCACAACAGCAGGCTCAAGCAAAACCATTGACACGTGTCACAATTGATGCCGACATGAGGTATTATGTAGCATCGGGTAGCGACACAGAGCAAGAGGTGTCTTTTGATGCTATTACACCCTTCTTAGAAGCATCGTATAGCGAAGACCCTAATATTTTTGTAGCACTTTATGCCGATGAAAGTGTGCCCTATCGAGAGATAGTGAAGATTTTGGATATTGCAAACAAACACAAATTCAAAATGGTGTTGATGACTCGGCCTAAATAGGAGCAACTTATATTTCCTTACACATACACTAAAAAAAAGCATGCAAAAATCGATGATTACAAAAGAAGAAATAACCGGCATGATTGGAACAGCCATCTTTATGGTGCTGCTGATAGTTATTCTTTTGTTCTCTTATTTCGAACTTGCTAGCTCTTCTGACGAGTTGGGCGGTATTCCTGTGATGTTTGGAAATATGGAAGAGGCTGGTGGATATGAAGAGCCTCCAATGGAGGATATTACTCCAGAAGAAGTAATGGAAATTCCTGCACCGCAAAACACTCCTTCTGAAGTGCCACTAATAGCTCAAACTGACGATCCTTCTATTGTAATTAAAGAGCAAAAAAGAAAAGAAGAAGAGGAAAAAGAACGTCAAGAAGAACTTAGACGCGAAGAAGAACGTCGCAGACGAGAAGAGGCTGAAAGAAAGAGACGTGAGGAGGAAGCTCGCAAGCAAGATATTAAAAATCAAGTTTCTGGAGCATTTGGTAAAGCGGAAAATGCCAATAGAGGAGAAACAGAAGGAGATGGTACTCAGGGAGTATCTACAGGTAGTTCAAATCAAGGTGCTACATTTGGTGAAGGAGGAATTAGTTATAAACTAGGTAGAGGCAGGGGTGTAGGTAGTGGAGATTTAATTAAACCTGATTATCCAGTAGTTGAAGATGGCATAGTTGTAGTTAGAATCTATGTTGATCCAGAAGGCAATGTAGTTAGGGCTGAACAAGAAAAGGGAACATTTGCTCCTAGTGAACTAGTTGAAGCAGCTAAAAAAGCAGCTAAAAAAACTAAATTCGCTCCAATTAAATCCAATGAAGACCAAATTGGTACTATCACCTACAACTTTAAACTCATATACGAATAAAAAAAACAAAATAACATGAAAAAAGTAATTGTATTCTTAGCAGAAGGATTTGAAGAGATAGAAGCAATATCTATAATAGATGTATTACGCAGAGCCGAGATTTCGGTAACTACTGTATCAGTCGGCGAAAAGAAAGATGTAAAAGGAGCACACAATGTTCATGTAGTTGCCGATAAGCTTTTTGATGAAGTAGATTTTAGCAACTATCACATGTTGGTGTTACCAGGTGGAATGCCAGGTGCAAAGAACCTAAAAGAACACGAAGGTGTGAGAAAACAGGTTGAAGCATTTGAAAAAGATAAATACGTGGGAGCTATCTGTGCCGCACCAATGGTATTGGGAAGCATGGGCTTACTGAAGGGTAAACGTGCAACTAGCTATCCAGGCTTTGAAGCAGAACTTATCGAAGCTACTATAACCAATGAAGAGGTTACAGTAGATGGAAATATAGTTACAGGTAAAGGTCCTGCATTTGCTATGAAGTTTACTTTGCAACTTGTAGAAACATTGGTTGGCAAAGCTAAGCGTGATGAAGTGGCAAGTGGTTTGCTTCTATAAAAGAAAATAGTGCAGACTTTATGGTCTACATAAAAAATAGAATAAAGCTGTTTCATTTATTTTGAAACAGCTTTATTGTTCACATATTTAATATAAACCAATAATACCCTTTTAAGAGCCCTCTCAGCAGTTATTTAAGCTGGCAAACATGAAAACGAGCTGATAGGAGTATAGATATGTAAATGAGGGTAGTAATATCAAGATTGTATCGTAATTAGTTGGTTTATACAAAATAACAAAGTATCTTTGCAACCGTTTTTCGAATAATATAATGTCTAACTTTATTAATTACATTTTTAAAATCAACAAATGAGTGACGAACTAAAAACCATTGCTCCCATAGAAGATTTCGATTGGGATGCGTACGCACAAGGGGAAACCTACAACAAAGAAGAAAAAAAGGAATTAACTGAAACCTACGATCAAACGTTAAGTACTATTACTGACAAAGAGGTTGTTATGGGAACAGTTACCGATTTAAACAAGCGCGAAGTACTTGTAAACATCGGTTTTAAATCTGAAGGTGTAATTTCAGTAAACGAATTTCGCTACAATCCAGAACTAAAAGTTGGAGACGAAGTAGAAGTTTATATTGAAAGCCAAGAAGATAGAAATGGGCAATTAATATTATCTCACAAGAAAGCTCGTGCTTCACGTGCGTGGGATCGTGTAAATGCTGCTCTTGAAAACAACGAAATTATTACTGGATATATCAAATGCCGCACAAAAGGTGGTATGATTGTAGATGTATTTGGTATTGAAGCGTTCCTTCCAGGTTCACAAATTGACGTGAAACCAATACGCGATTATGATGTTTTTGTAGACAAAACAATGGAGTTTAAAGTGGTTAAGATTAACCCAGAATACAAAAACGTTGTTGTTTCGCACAAAGCGTTAATTGAAGAGGAACTAGAACAACAGAAAAAAGAAATTATTGCTAAGCTTGAAAAAGGTCAAGTACTTGAAGGTACTGTTAAAAACATTACTTCTTATGGTGTGTTTATCGACCTTGGCGGAGTAGATGGTCTTGTTCACATTACTGACTTATCATGGGGTCGTGTACAACATCCTGAGGAAGTTGTATCGCTTGACGATAAGATAAACGTAGTTATTCTCGATTTTGATGAGGAGAGAAAACGTATTGCTCTTGGTATAAAACAACTTACTCCACACCCATGGGATGCACTCGATGCAGATCTTAAGGTAGGCGACGTTGTAAAAGGAAGAGTAGTGGTAATGGCAGATTATGGTGCATTTGTTGAAATCAATCAAGGTGTTGAAGGACTTATTCACGTATCTGAAATGAGCTGGACTCAACACTTACGTAGCGCTCAAGACTTCTTGAATGTAGGCGACGAAATAGAGGCAGTTGTTCTTACTCTCGATAGAGAAGAAAGAAAAATGTCGCTTGGCATGAAGCAATTGAAACCAGATCCATGGGAAGATATTGAAACTAAATATCCAGTGGGAAGCAGACACAATGCTATTGTACGCAACTTTACTAACTTTGGTATCTTTGTTGAGATTGAAGAAGGAGTTGAAGGACTAGTACACATTTCTGACTTGTCGTGGACAAAGAAAATAAAACACCCAAGTGAAATAACTGAACTAGGAGCAAACCTTGAAATTCAAGTGCTAGAAGTAGATAAAGAAAACCGTCGTTTGAGTTTAGGACACAAACAATTGGAAGAAAATCCATGGGAAGTATTTGAAACAGTATTTACAGTAGGTTCTGTACACGAAGGAACTATTGTAGAATTACTTGACAAAGGTGCTGTTATCTCTTTACCTTATGGTGTTGAAGCATTTGCAACCTCTAAATTCTTAGTAAAAGAAGACGGTAGCCAAGCGCAATTGGAAGAAAGATTAGATTTCCAAATTGTTGAATTCAACAAAGATTCAAAAAGAATTTTAGTTTCACACAGTCGCACTTACGAACAAGAAAGAGAAGAAGCTTCAAAAAGAGCTACTCGCAAGAAAGATGACGATCCTGCAGTTGCACCAGCAGCTCCAGCTGAAAAATCTACTTTAGGCGATATCGAAGAGTTGGCTGCATTGAAAGAGAAGCTTGACAGCAAAAAAATAAGTGATGCTAAAGCTGCTTTGGACAAGAGAGAGGCTGAAAAAGAAGCTGAAGCTGAGGCGAAAGAAACTGAAACTGAAGTAGAAGAAGTTGAAGTTGAAGCTAAAAAAACAGACTCAGAAGAAGAAGAAACAAAATCGGAAGAATAAACAAAAACTGATTTTCTAATATATTAAAAGAAAGCTACTCATTTAGATGGGTAGCTTTTTTTATTCAGTATGGCTTCAATTTGAATAGTGGAAAACAAAACACCCTTTTTTCTGTTTTACTAAAATATAAATTACCTTTGCACAATTGATAATTTTAAAGATGAACAATTCAACAAAGCCATATAAAAACTTCACTTTATATTTAAAGGAGCACTTCCCCTTTAAAGTACAGAAAATATCTATCAATGCGGGTTTCACTTGCCCCAATCGTGATGGCTCTAAAGGGAGGGGTGGATGCACCTATTGCAACAATAAAAGCTTTACTCCTGATTACAGTGCCAGTATTAAAACAGTTTCGAAGCAGCTAAAAGAAGGCATAGAGTTCTTTTCTCACAAGTATGAAGAGATGAAGTATCTTGCCTATTTTCAATCGTATACCAACACCTATGAAAGTGTAGATAAGTTGAAAGATTTGTATGAAGAGGCATTGGCATATCCCGGAGTAGTTGGGTTGGTTATAAGCACTAGACCAGACTGTATGCCTGATGAGTTGCTAAACTATTTAGAAGAGATAAACAAAAAACACTATGTACTAATAGAATATGGAGTAGAATCGACATTAAATAGCACACTAGAACGAGTAAACAGGCAGCACACTTTCGAGGAGTCGAAGCAGACTATCATAAAAACAGCTGAGAGAGGTATTCCTGTAGGCGCACACATGATACTAGGTCTTCCTGGTGAATCTCGTAGCGATTTGCTATTGCATGCCACTACCCTATCAAGACTGCCCCTTACAACAATCAAGCTTCATCAACTTCAGATAGTGAGAGGTACGGCAATGGCAAAAGAATACAAACTAGAGCCTCAATCCTTTAATATATTTCAATTGGATGAGTACGTAGAGCTTTGTGTAGATTTTTTGGAACTACTCAACCCCAATTTTTATATCGATAGGTTTGCATCACAATCTCCAAAAGAGATGCTTATTACTCCTGATTGGGGAGTAAAAAATTACGAAATCACACAAAAGATTACAAAGAGATTTAAAGAGAGAGATACTTTTCAGGGACGATTATTCAACAAAAGCATATAATTAATTGTTCTTTTCACTTAAAAATTCAACAAAATACAAAAAACAAGAGCTTTTGGGACGAAATATTTTGTTTGTATAGATTTTTCCCATATATTTGCACCCGATTTGAAACAATCAACCGCTCGGGGTGTAGCACAGTCCGGTTAGTGTGCCTGCTTTGGGAGCAGGAGGTCCCAGGTTCGAATCCTGGTACCCCGACAACATAAAAAACATCAGCAAAATTTTTGCTGATGTTTTTTTATGTCTATACTTTTTATGTTTCAATTTTTTATTAAACAACTCTTCCTTTTAAGAAACTGATTTATTTGTATCTTTGTATCTTAAAATAACAAGCTTATAAAAATATTATGTACAGAACCAATACGTGCGGCGAACTAAACCTAACCAATGTAGGTAATGAAATTGTGTTATCGGGATGGGTACACAGAATAAGAAAGATGGGTGGAATGACTTTTATAGATATAAGAGATAGATATGGTGTTACCCAGCTGTCTTTTGATTTGGAGGTCAACGAAGAGTTGTATACACAAGCCAACAAGCTTGGCAGAGAGTGGGTTATTAAAGTTGAAGGTATTGTAAAAGAGCGCTATAGCAAAAATAGCAATATCCCTACTGGCGATATTGAGATAATGGCCAACAAGCTTACCGTATTGAACAAATCTAAAACCCCTCCTTTTACAATAGAAGATGACACTGACGGTGGCGATGATTTACGAATGAAGTATCGCTACCTAGATTTACGACGCAAAGCTGTACGTAAAAACTTAGAGCTTCGTCACAAAATGACGATAGAGACGAGAAAATATTTAGACCACCTCGATTTTCTTGAAGTAGAAACCCCTACCCTAATTGGTTCTACACCCGAAGGTGCACGAGATTTTATTGTACCATCGCGCATGAACCAGGGCGAGTTTTATGCTCTACCACAATCGCCTCAGCTATTTAAGCAGCTATTGATGGTGTCGGGATTTGATAGGTACTTTCAAATTGTGAAATGCTTTAGAGACGAAGATTTGAGAGCAGACCGTCAACCAGAATTTACACAAATAGACTGTGAAATGTCGTTTGTAGATCAAAATGAGATATTAAACACATTTGAGGGGCTTACAAAACACCTTTTCAAAACATTGAAAGGAATTGACATCCCCGATTTTCCACGCATGAGTTATGCCGATGCAATGAAATATTACGGCTCGGACAAACCTGATACTCGCTTCGATATGCAATTGGTGGAGATGAAAGACCTCACGGGGGGTAAAGACTTTATGGTATTCGATTCCGCGCCTTATGTGGGTGCAATATGTGTGGAAGGCTGTGCAGTATATACTAGAAGACAGTTAGACGACTTGACCAACTTTGTAAAACGTCCACAAGTTGGAGCAAAAGGGTTGATTTACCTTCGTTATAATGAAGATGGCTCGCTGAAATCGTCGGTTGATAAATTCTACTCTGAAGAAGACTTAAAGCTTTGGGCTGAAAGATGTAATGCTAAACCTGGAGATTTAATTTTGGTGATGGCTGGCGAGACAGACAAAACGCGCAAACAACTATCAGACCTTCGTTTGGAAATGGCTTCGCAATTAAATCTAAAGGATAAAAATGATTTTAAATGCCTGTGGGTGGTAGATTTTCCACTTTTGGAGAAAGATGAAGAGCTAAATAGATATTTTGCAATGCATCATCCATTTACCTCTCCCAAACCCGAAGATATGCACCTGTTGGACACAGATCCAGGAGCTGTACGTGCTAATGCTTACGATATGGTTATAAATGGTGTGGAAGTTGGTGGCGGTTCTATCCGTATTCACGACAGAGAGCTTCAAAACAAAGTATTGTCAGTATTGGGCTTTACACAAGAACGTGCACAAGAGCAGTTTGGATTTCTTATGGATGCATTTACATTTGGTGCGCCTCCGCATGGTGGTGTAGCATTTGGATTAGATAGAATGGTATCGCTATTTGCAGGCTTAGACAGTATACGCGACTGTATTGCGTTTCCAAAAAACAATTCAGGACACGATGTAATGATTGATGCACCCGCTAAGATAGATAAAGAGCAGCTGGATGAATTAGGCTTGTCACTAGTGAAACTGAAAGAATAAAACTTACAGAGAGTAAAAAAAAGAAAAGGTTGAGATAAAAGTATTTTTATTTCAACCTTTTTTTGTATTTAATGCCTTTACAAGAATCAACAACAAGATTATCTGCTTAACTCTACCTGGCTGATGTGATTTTGTTATCTCATACTCACACTCATATTGCTTCCACCCTTGCACAAATATCAATTTGTAAATAATAACCCGCTATTTTCTTCAATTCACTCGTAGATACGCTGTAAAAAAGTTGGAAGTCAAATATACCACGGTAGATTGAGCGTTTGTCTCTTGAAACTTGCATCTACCACCGTAGATTGAAAATTTATGCACTGAAAATTGAATCTACCATCGTAGAAACGCTTTGAAACAGTGGAATACTGATTTCTCTAAAAAAACCAGGGGAGAAAAAAGTCGTGAAAAAATAAAAAACAGCATAAAACTGAAAACTCAACAGACGAAAAGAGAATTCTATATGAGAAATTGAAATTTTAAGACCTGAATGACTCAAAGTTTGGCATCAAAAGAAAAACATTGCTTTTCTAAGCACATCTACCATGGTAGATGCAAGTTTCAACTCTTTTAGCCATTTTGTAGCCCTCCGATGTGTTTTGAAAAGATATGTGCATAGATTACTAAATAGTGAGCGTGACAATTAAACAATTATTCACAATTAAAAAAACACTTTCCACATTCAAGTAATTATCAATCTAACAATGTAGTATATAGACAGACGCTCCACTCTCAAATTACTAAATTGCTGGCTATAAAATGGTTATGTGGAAACAAATTAGTCTTATAAGATATTACATTATTAATACAGAAAGCTAATACTTTTGTGTGTAATTCTTTTACAAGTGTAGTGAGCATTAAAAAAGGCATAAGCGGATATACCACCTATGCCTTTAATAATCATTGTCTTCTAAATTGTCGGGATGAGAAGATTCGAACTTCCGACCCCTCGCCCCCCAGACGAGTACTC
>ERZ1032852.115-NODE-115-length-23092-cov-13.585059_pt1 | contig 23092 bp, 18 predicted proteins | sample MGYA00516689_ERZ1032852 | MGnify/ENA primary metagenome ERZ1032852 (study PRJEB33719, sample SAMN04262499) | wastewater metagenome | biome: rural village; feature: composting latrine chamber; material: composting feces with ash | place: El Salvador | collected...
GAGGTGCGGGGTGCGGGGTAAGGGTGAAATTAATGGTTAATGGTTAATGGTTAATGGTTAATGGGCTAATTGTCAAAACGGTCAACCCTATTTAGGGAAGCTCAACTGCTCACTGTTCACTGCTTACTGTTCACTGTTCCCTGTTCCTTGTTCACGCAATTTAAAATACACTTTTATGTTTTCCTCGAAAAAGATATCTTTGTATTCACAAAAATCATTATATTAGTATCCTAAAAATGACAAAGTATGGAAATAAAGATTTTTGCAATAAGATTACTTGCGGCTATGGCGGCTGGAGCCCTCATTGGCTTGGAGCGACAGCGTAGCAACAAAAGTGCTGGAACTCGCACCAATACGCTGGTTGCAATGGGTGCATGTATGTATGTGCTTGTAAGTGTGAGGCTGTCAGACCTTGATGGCACAGACCCATCGCGTATTATAAGTCAGATTATTACTGGTATTGGTTTTTTGGGTGCAGGGGTTATTTTGCATCACAAGGGAAGTATCAGGGGGTTGACTACTGCTGCTACTGTGTGGTGTAGTGCCGGATTGGGTGTGTTGGGCGGAATGGGTATGTTTTGGGAATTGGCTATCTGTACGGCTGCTATATGGCTTGTGAATACATACTTAAAGACTGAGAGGTTTGTGCCGCAACATGCTAATAAGGAGGAGATTGTGGATGAGGTGAGGGGTGATGATGATATTATTGATTAATAATTACCAAACCATTTTTGCTACAATAATTCCTCTGCATCTCCTCTGCCCCAAACAATACTCACTCAGTGTGTTAGCATCAATCACCACTTCGTTTTTAAGGGTAGAGGCATGAATAAAGCCAAGCACGCCATCTTTTTGATAGGCAAAGCCAATGTGGGTGGTGTCTAGTCCATCGATGCTGGTGACAATACCTACCACTGCCATGTGGGGAATATGGGATGCCATGGCTGCAATATCTTCTTTGGGTAGGTAATAAAAGCCTTTACGGTTGTTTATTTGCTGTTCGGTTTGTTTTATTTTTTGAAGCATTGCATCATCGTGTGCCAACTGCTTGTAGGCGCTACGATGGGTGGACATAAAGTTGATTGCTTTTGTCTCTTTTATCCCCGAAAGTTGCTTGCTGATATTTTCTACTATCCCTTTTTCTTGGTTATTGTATATCCAATCTGATGTGTAGTGGAGGCGTGAGGCATAGTCTGAGAGCGCCCCATCTCGATACCTAATGTTTTGAAGGTGTGCCTTGAAGCCCTCGAAAGTGAGGCTATCGCCAACTGCTGCTTTTGAAAGGGCTATTACATTTTCTACATAAGTTACACAATCCATCTGGTGCAGATTGACTACTAGTTGTTCATTTTCATCGCCACTGTCTAATGTGCCTGCTACATAGGGTGTGCCAAGGAAGAAGTGGGCTGTTTGTTCCAACACTGTCTCGATGGGTGCATCTCTGTAGGGGGTGATGTGCTGCACGTATTGGTTGAATAGGGTGTCGACTTTGTTTTCTTCGAACACAGTTGTGGAGGGCTGCGTTAGCAAAGGGGCACTGCCTTTGGCCTGATTGTGAGTGGGTGATGCTGGCTGTGAGCATACTTTTAGTGGTAGCAGGAGAAGGAGAAGGAGGAGGATTTGTTGCATAATGGAAGAAAAATAATTATTAATTGTTAATTATTAATGAGCTGTTCTTGAAAGTCAATAGTAATCAGTAACTAAACCTTGTCATTCTGAACGAAGTGAAGAATCTATCTAACTGCTCTAAAATAATTAACCCTGTGGAATAATGCTGTGCATTTAATTTTTGATTTATTCCACAGGGAGAACTAGATCCTTTCACTACGTTCAAGATGACATCACTCGCACAGCTTTTTCGAGTGAGATGGGCGCACTTCTACTCCGCTCAGCGACCATTAGCCATAACCATTAATAATTAATAATTAACCATTAACCATTAGCCATTAGCCATTAACCATTAGCTTAATCCATAAACTTCCCCATCCTTCACATCAATCCTCAACGCTTGTGGACTAGCTGGAAGACCTGGCATCCTCATCATCTCGCCGGCAATGGCTACAATAAACTCTGAGCCTTGATTGATAACAATGTCATTAATCTTGAAACGGAAGTCTTTGGCTACACCATAAGCTTTTGGATCGGCAGAGAACGAGTATTGGGTTTTGGCAATACAGATAGGGAATTTCTCCAACTCTGTGCCATGAATTCTCTTCAATTTCTTCAATGCTTTTTCGCTAAATACCACATCGCGAGCACCATAGATATTAAGGGCTACTTTTTCTATTTTTTGTTCTATTGTATCGTCGTTGTTGTAAGTAAATTTAAGAGGTTTTGATGGGTTCTCTTCAATAGCTTTCACTACTTCGTTGGCAAGGTCGATAGCACCTTCGCCACCTTGTGCAAATGCTTCGTTTACTGCAAAGTACACATCGTTTTTCTCGCAAAACTCTCTCACTACATTTATCTCCTCTTCGGTATCTGTAGCGTATCTGTTGAATGCCACCAATACGGTTTGACCAAATGAAGCCAAGTTATCTAAGTGTTTCTGTAGGTTGTCGAGACCTTTTGTCAGTCCTTTTCTGTTGAGCTCTTTAATCTCTTTTTCTGGTACACCACCGTGCATCTTTAAGCCTTGTGCTGTGGCTACAATAACGGTTAGTTTTGGTGACAAGCCGCTTTGTCTACATTTGATGTTGAAGAATTTTTCGGCACCCAAATCGGCTCCAAAACCTGCTTCTGTAACTACATAGTCGCCATAGCTCATACTCATTTTAGTAGCCAATACCGAGTTGCAACCATGGGCAATGTTGGCAAACGGACCACCATGTACAAATGCTGGTGTGTTTTCTGTGGTTTGAACCAAGTTGGGACTAATAGCATCTTTCATCAACACCGTGATGGCGCCTGCAATGCCAAGGTCTTTTACTGTAAATGGTTTGTCGTCTTGTGTATATCCAAGTAAAATATTTTCTATTCTGCGTCTTAGATCTGCCTCATCTTCTGCCAAGCAGAGGATAGCCATCAGCTCTGATGCTGCAGTAATATCGAAGCCTGCCTCGCTAGGAACGCCATTGCCTGGACCTAAGCCTGTGGTGATGTAGCGTAGACTTCTATCGCTTACGTCTAATACTCGTTTCCACAATACTTGTTTAATTCTTTTCTCACAACCTTGATTGCGCATCATGTAGTTGTCGAGCATTGCCGAGATGGTGTTGTGTGCCGATGTGATGGCATGGAAATCGCCTGTAAAGTGTAGGTTGATGTTTTCCATGGGCAGTACTTGCGAGTATCCACCACCTGCTGCTCCACCCTTCATACCAAATACGGGTCCCAGTGAGGGTTCGCGCAGTGTAACGATAGCATTCTTGCCTATTTTGTTGAGTCCTAGTGCTAAACCAATAGATACAGTGGTTTTACCAACACCTGCTTTGGTGGGGGTGATGGCTGTAACTAGAATAAGATTGCTCTTTTCTATGTGGTCTTTGCGCATAAGTTCTAGTGGCACTTTTGCCATGTGACGTCCAAAACTTTGAATTTTTTCTCTGTCCATGCCAAGGTTTTCACCCACATCTTTGGCTCTGATTAACTTAGCTTCTTTTGCAATTTGAATGTCTGATTTCATTGAATATCGATTTAGTTATTAATTTATTTTTTTATTGGCTACATCTGTTTTGCTGTTTGCATCACAAAGTTACTATTTTTTTTAATGAAATAGTAAATTTCACATACATAGAATCTATATCTGTATAGTTTGCATGTATAATAGACCTTTACCAACAATTATTAGGCTCAATAAAATATAGTTCTCTCTATTCATAACTGAGCAGCAGGTCGCCTTTTTTAATCCAACCCTTTTGTTGCATAAAATAGAAGCACAAAAGGCTTATTGATGCGGGTAGTAGTATGTGAAAAACAAGCACCATGAGTAGTGTAGATGTAGAAAAACCCATTGTTTCGAATGCCATAAACTGTCCTACCAAACCACTGGTGCCCATGCCAGCACCTGCTTCATTGTTGGTCATACGAAATATACCAACAGCTATGGGCGCTGTAACTATTCCTGCCAATGTGGGAGGGATAAGGATAAAGGGGTTTTTCACAATATTGCCTATTTGCAACATGGAGGTGCCTAGGCCTTGTGCTATGAGTCCGCTAATGCCATTTTCTCTGTAGCTGATGGTGGCAAAGCCTATCATTTGGGCAGAACAACCAATGACTGCCGCACCAGCAGCCAGCCCGTTCAACCCCAACATAAAGGCGATGGCTGCACTAGAGATGGGGGCTGTGAGCGAGAAGCCCATGATGGTGGCTACAATAATGGACATAACGAAGGGGTGTTGCTCTGTTGCCCAGTTGACTAACGAGCCCAACGATACCATAAAATTGTTGATGGGAATGCCTACAAAGGTGCCTACATAGTAGCCAACTAGCACTACAACTAGTGGAACTATAATGATGTCGACTTTGGTGACGCGGTAGATTAGTTTACCAAACTCGGTTGCCAATAGGGCTGCTACATAGCTGCCAACAGGTCCGCCAAGCGAGCCACCAAATGCGCCTGCAAACACTGCTGAGAAGAGCACCAAGGGTGGTGCTTTAAGGCTATAGGCTACGGCTACACCGATAGCTGCGCCTACAACTTTGGAGTCCATGGCAAATTGCCCCATCTCTACAAAAGAGGGTATGTGCAATTGCTGACCCACTGTTTTTATAATAAGTCCAATGAGTAGCGATGAAAAAAGCCCCAATGCCATGTAGCTTAATGCATCTACAAAATAGGCTTTGGCTGAGAGTGTGACTCCTTTGTTTTTTAAAAAACTTTTCATTGGGGTTGAGTTGTTGTTTGAGGAAAAACAGATGATTTACTTTTTCTTTGCCAATTTGTCTTCTAGCATTATCAATTGGTCGCGTAGTTGTGCTGCTTCCATAAACTCTAGTTTTTTTGCAGCTTGTGTCATTAGTCGGCGTGTTTTTTCGATAAGCTTTTTCAAGTCCTCTTTGCTATCGCCGTAGGTTTCAATAGCATCAGCCTCTGCCACATTTCCATAAAAGAAATCTGGTTCGATGTATGCATCGGGTTCGGCTGTTTTTGCAAACTGACTAAGCGATGAGTCGCCTCTGGCTTTGCTTATTTGTGTAGGTGTGATGCCATGCTTGGTGTTGTAGGCAATCTGTTTTTCTCTGCGACGCTCAGTTTCGTCCATGGTTTTACGCATACTATCTGTGATGCGGTCGGCATAGAAGATAGCCCTGCCATTTACGTTACGAGCTGCTCTACCCACTGTTTGGGTGAGTGAACGGTGAGAACGCAGGAAGCCCTCTTTGTCGGCATCGAGGATGGCTACAAGTGATACTTCAGGGAGGTCGAGTCCCTCTCTCAAAAGATTCACACCAATAAGCACATCAAAAATGCCACTGCGCAGGTCGTCCATTATCTTCACCCTATCTAGGGTTTCCACATCAGAGTGGATATAGTTGCATCGTACGCCATTTTCGGTGAGATAGTCTGTCAACTCCTCTGCCATTCGTTTGGTGAGGGTGGTAACTAGTACACGCTCGTCTCTCTCTACACGCAGTTGTATCTCTTCCATCAAATCGTCGATCTGATTGAGGGTGGGACGCACATCGATGGGCGGGTCGAGCAGGCCTGTGGGTCTGATGAGTTGGTCAACCACAATGCCTTCTGATTTCTCCAACTCATAATCGGCGGGTGTGGCACTCAAAAATATAATCTCTGGGGTGATGGCTTCAAACTCCTCGAATTTGAGGGGACGGTTGTCTATGGCTGCTGGCAAACGGAAACCATACTCTACTAGGTTTAGTTTTCTTGAACGGTCGCCACCATACATAGCCCTTATTTGTGGCAGGGTTACGTGGCTTTCGTCAACTACGGTGAGGTAGTCTTTTGGAAAGAAATCTAGCAGGCAGAAGGGGCGTGTGCCTGGCTCTCTGCCATCGAAATAGCGTGAGTAGTTTTCTATACCCGAGCAGTAGCCTATCTCTTTTATCATCTCCACATCGAAGGTTACCCTTTCGTAGAGGCGTTTTGCTTCTAGTGGTTTTCCTATCGATTCGAAAAACTCGACCTGCTTGCCTAGGTCTATCTGTATCTCGTCGACAGCCCTAAATATGCGCTCTTTGGTGGTTACGAATAGGTTGGCTGGGAAGATGCGGTAGGCGTCTAATCGTTCTATGGTAGCTCCTGTGAGGGGGTCTACACTCTCGATGCTCTCTATCTCGTCGCCCCAAAATATGGTGCGAATGATATAGTCGTGATATGCCAAAAACACATCTACTGTATCGCCTTTTACACGAAAGTTGCCACGGCTAAAATCTATTTCGTTTCTTGAGTAGAGACTATCGACCAAGCTTCTTAAATAGATATCGCGTTCTAGCTTTTTACCTACTTTTACCTCAATAATGGTTTCATTGAAATCGTCGGGGTTTCCGATACCATAGATACATGATACGGACGATACCACTATTACATCCTTTCGTCCAGAAAGTAATGAGGAGGTGGCTGCAAGACGCAGTTTTTCTATCTCTTGATTGATGGAGAGGTCTTTTTCGATATATAGGTCTCGCCCTGGAAGGTATGCTTCGGGTTGGTAGTAATCGTAGTAAGATACATAATACTCGACAGCATTGTTGGGGAAGAAGCTTTTGAACTCGCTATAGAGCTGTGCAGCCAATGTTTTGTTGTGGCTTAGCACCAATGTGGGTTTGTTTACTTGTTGTATTACGTTGGCTATGGTAAATGTTTTACCAGAGCCGGTAACTCCTAGTAGGGTTTGGTAGGGCATATTATTGTTGAGCCCCTCCACCAAAGCCTTTATAGCCTGTGGTTGGTCGCCTGTGGGTTTGTATTGTGATGTTAATTCGAATGCCATATTAGGTACAAACAATTGTAATTGACGTTTGTTCTGAAATAATTTTGTTACGGTGCCTCTGGGTAAGGCTTGGTTTCGTGATATGAGTAAACTTTAAAAGTAGGACTCAATTTTAAGTGTACAATATAGCCTTTTATTTGATTTATCTCGCCTTCGTAGGTTTCAAATGTTTTTTCTACTGGCACATTCACCTCATAGGTATCGTTGCCTAGCCTTTGGTAGGTGAGTTTTGCCACATCGGCTTCTAGCTTCACGGCGTTTGAGTTTGCTTCTGATGCTTGTATCAATAGATGACTCAACACTTCTGTATTGGGAAGGTTGGTGCTGTTGTTGAACCGAGCCACTACAGCTTCGGTATGCTGGCTTAGCTGCTCTTGCGACAGTGTGGACGCTCCTATAAAGAAGCCGTCTACTGTGCGCCGTATCAACTCTAGGTCTCCCCCATCGATGGGTGTGGCTTGGTTTAGCATTTTGTATCTTTTTTCTGCCTGCCCTATGTAGTCTCCCAATATCACTTGAGAGTTGGCTTGATCAATATAGTGGGTGTATGCCTCTGCTGTGTTTTCTTTGAGCGATGATTGCCACACAAGGGAGTCGAGTCTGCTTTTTACCAAGCGCAGAAACGGACTTTTGGGGTAGCGCTCTAAAAAATCTGTAAACTCGATTGTATTCTCTGATGTTTTTAGGTTTTCAAATGCTTGTTCCTCTCTGCTTCTCAATTGATTGATGCTGCTGTATGCCTCATCAAAAAAGGCACCCTTTGGGTATGCATCCATGTAGGTGAGATAGCTATCTACGGTGTGTGTGCGCTGGGCTGTTTCCCATGCCGAGCGTTCTAGGTTGGCACTTTTTACATTTTTGTTGTAGATATACAAACTTGCGGCAAGGGCTAGCACCAACACAATAATTATGGATACTATAGCAAGTGTTTTGTTGCCCTTTCGCTCTCTCGATAGTTGGTAAAGGGTTTTATCAGAGTCGGTTCGTTTGTCTTCTCTCTGTCTTTTCCAGGCTTTTTTATCGAAACTGGGGGCTGCAACTATCTTTCTGCGCTCTTCTATTGCGGGTTGGGCTGTATGGGAGTCGTCTTCTACTTCTGACTGGTCTGATGCTTCATCCCCACCCTGCAACTTATCTTGAGAAGGTTTTTTATCACGCTTTTCTTCTTCAGATGTGGGTTGGTTTGTCTCCTCTGTTTTATCTTTACTATTGGGGGCTATATTGTCTGTGTGCTCTTCACTGGATTCAGCTGTAGGCACATCCACCTCGTACTCGCTGTTTAGCTTCTCGGTACAATTGGCACAAAACAGACTATCATCTGATTTGCTATCTCCACACAAAGGGCATTTTGTTGACATATATACTAGTAGTTTTATTAGACTTATCGTTTATATACAAAGATAGAAAATGATTTTACTTGATACACTATTGATATCTGTTTTATTTAACAAAACTTTTTTTGTACTTTTGATTCAGCTTATAAATAGGTAGCAAAGATGATAGAGGTTGTAAAAGTAAGTAAACAGCACATACCCACCATTAGGGCGCTTGCACAGGAGTATTGGCCTGTGGCATTTGTCTCTATTTTGTCTGCTAGCCAGATAGCGTATATGATGGAGATGATGTATAGCCACAGTGCGCTAGAGGAGCAGATGAACAGGGGGCACCAGTTTGCCATTGCCACTAAAAACGGGGCAAAGGTGGGGTATATGTCGTATGAGATTGATTGTGATGGAACGGGGAAAACAAAGATTCATAAACTATATATTGCTCCCAATTCTCAAAGGATGGGTGTGGGTAAAGCAATGGTTGATTTTGTGACAGAGCAAGCGCTGCAGGCAGATAACAGTGCACTTTTTCTGAATGTAAACAAGTACAACAACAAAGCTATCAGTTTTTACAACAAACACCAGTTTCAATTGGTGAAAGAGGAGGAGATTGATATTGGCGATGGGTTTATTATGGACGATTATGTGTTTGAACTAGCACTAGCACAACATTAACACACTCACAACTAACTAATTATGATACAAAAAGAAAGCGGTTTTATAAGAGGAAGAGTGCAGGCTTTTAAGCATGCCTTTAATGGTGTGGATATTCTGTTTACGGAAGAGCCAAACTCTAAAGTACAGGTTGTGCTTGCTATTGTAGCGCTGCTGATGGGTTATTTTTTACGCATTTCGGCTATGGAGTGGATTGCTCTGTGCATTGTGATAGGACTAGTGTTTGCCATGGAGGCGGTGAACTCTGCCATCGAAAACTTGTCGGATTTTACTTGCAATGAAAGATTTGAGGAGAGTATCAAAAAAACAAAGGATTTGAGTGCTGCGGCTGTGCTATTTACTGCCATAGCGGCATTGATAACGGGGTTGATTATTTTTCTGCCCAAACTGCTCAATCTTTATTTTTAGATTTTTGATTTTACTACAACCATGATAAACAGAGATAACTACTGCGAGGAGATTCGCATTATAAGAGATTCGGATAAAGTGCTTGCGGACAAGGCAGTAGAGCTAAAGCGTCTTTTGGAGAGGCTTTGCAAGGAGGCTACACAGCAAGAGGCTATGCAGTTTTCTACTCTTTTTTCTCGTATTGTATATATTGCACAGCGGCACAATCTACCAAAGCTAACCGAGTGGAGGCTGCAAAACTTTCGTGTGGGGGTTAAAAAACAGATAAAAAACGATATACCTGTTGATACGAAAACATACAACGAGGCTGAAGAGGCTATTTGGGAGTTGTGTGAGATTCTTTCTAGTGAGATGGTGGGTGAGAAAGAGATTGAAAAAGATACTTCACACTCTAGCAATTCGAAAGCTACGTCCACCTCTATCGAGGATACTATCCGTGTGCAGGTATTATCGATAGATAGGAACAATTGCACCATGGTGTGTGCTGTGGAGAGGACGCCTGGCAAAGAGGTAACTGTACGCTACAATGTGAGTACAGATAACGATATATTTACTCCCTCTGTAATGCTTTTTAAGGAGGGTGCACAGCTTAATCTCGTGGACAATAGGGTTGATAAAAACGGACATATTGTACCCAAAGCATTGGTGCTAGAGCCTGACTACCTGATTGATGCATCGGCTATTGCCAACTGTTTTAACGATTATAGCATATCGCATCTCAACTACTTTATGAACAAATTTGAGTTGATGGAAAATAGGCACTATTTGCTGATGGGTAACTTGGCAAACTATTTTCTTGATGAACTGATATTTGCTGACAATCCGGATGAGTTGGAGTTCAACAAGGTGTTTTTAGACTCTTTCAAACAGTCGCCTTTTGAGTATGCTACCTGCGAGGATATTATCTCTGATGATGCTTTTCGTGGGTTTATGGGCAGGGCTCAAGAGCAGTTTCACAATATAAAACGTGTGATAGCCTACGATTTTCCTCAACAAAATATCAACCCTAGAAAGTGTACATTGGAGCCATCGTTTTTTAGTGAGAAGTATGGTTTTCAAGGGCGTCTCGACTTGTTGCAAACAGCACACAATGATACTCCCTACAAGATAGTGGAGTTGAAATCTGGAGGTCTACCCTACCCTCGTCATCAGGCTGGAAAAATAGCGTTGAGCCACGAGGTGCAAACGGCTGTATATAGGTTGATGATTGAGAGTGTTTATAAACAGACATCACGCCATATTGATGCGGCTATTCTATACTCAAACAGTAATAATCCGGGTGAGAACCTGCGCTTTGCGGCTCATTATCAACAGTTGGAGAAGGAGATATTGAATCTGCGCAACTTGATTGTTCACACCGAACTATCTATTAGCCAAGGGGGTGTAGAGGATGTGGAGGTGCTATTTGCAAGTTTGCGTAGTGCCGTCAACCCATCAAGGAGAACTCCTGATTTCTTTATCAATAAAATAAGTAAGATTGAAGTATCGCTGGCTCAATGCACGCCTGTGGAGCGACTCTACTTCTATCGCTTTGTGCAGTTTATTTCGAAGGAGATGTACTTGCAAAAAATTGGGGATATAGCCCATGAATCGCCTGTGGGTGTGGCAGCGCTTTGGAACAGCGAGTTTGAGGAGCGTGCAGAGGCTTTAGACCTGCTTTACGACCTCACCATCAGTTCTATTGATGATAAGGGCAGTGATATGAAGATTGTTTTCAGTCGTACCATACAGCAAAATGATTTGGTGAATTTTCGTGAGGGTGATATCTGTATTGTTTATCCACGAAATAGTGAGAAGGACAATGTGCTTAACAATCAGATTTTGAAGGGGGTAGTTGCCTCTATTGATGCCAATGAGGTGGAGGTGCGTTTTAGGTATAAGCAACGCAACAAAAAGCATTTTGCCAATAATAGCAGGTGGGCTATAGAGCATGATACGATGGATAGTTCGTACAATAGTATGTACAAAAGTCTGTTTATGTTTATCAATGCATCGAAGAGGAAGAGAGATTTGTTGCTGGGAGTAGCAGCCCCCACAGCGCAGGTGGTGCAGTTTAACGAATCGACCACTTACACAGAGCGGGTTGTGGAGAAGGCTATGGCTGCAAAGGATTATTTTTTGATAGTGGGACCTCCGGGTACTGGAAAAACCTCGGTATTTGCACGCACTTTGATTGAGAAATATTATGCCGACAAATCTAAAAACATACTAGTGCTTGCCTATACCAACAGGGCTGTGAATGAGCTGTGTGATGCTGTGAATGCGGCATTTGGTTGCACCAGTGGTGGATGCGACAAATATATACGGGTGGGCACCGAGCTCTCTTGTGAGGAGCCATACAGGGACAGATTGTTGCAAAACATTGCAGAGAAGGCTGATAGCAGAGCGGCGCTGCTAAAGGAGTTGGCAGAGACACGCATCTACATATCTACCCTCTCGTCTATCAATGGAAAGCAGGAGTTGTTTAACCTAAAACAGTTTGATATAGCCATTATTGATGAGGCTTCGCAAATATTGGAGCCTCAACTGATGGGGGTGCTGTCGAAGGTGGAGAAATTTATCCTTATTGGCGACCATAACCAACTGGCAACTATCGTGTTGCAAAACGAGTTTAGCTCTGAAGTGAAAGAGCAGCCATTGCTAGATATTGGGGTGTATGATTGTCGTGTTTCGTTTTTTGAACGGTTGTTGCAAACTTGCAAAAAGAACAAATGGGAGGATGCATATATACAGCTAAAAGATCAGGGACGCATGCATATAGATATTTCTGCTTATCCATCGAGGTTTTTCTACGAGGAGAATCTGTTTCCTATTATGAGTTGGCAAAGCGAGCCGCTTGCTCTAATGGATAGTGGACAGGGAGAGATGGATAGCATGGTTGCCAACAACAGGGTGCTGTTTTTATCGACAGAGAAGCTGCCTGAGGATGTGGTGACAAACAAGATAAATCACAATGAGGCAACTGCTGCTGTGGCTTTGGTGGAATCGGTATTGAGGGTGTATGAGCATAGCAACGATGCTATCAGGAGTTCGCAAATTGGCATTATTGCACCTTATCGTAATCAGATAGCGCTTATAAAGCAGCAACTGGCTGAGGCAAACATCCCTAATCATGAGGAGATAAGTGTGGATACGGTGGAGAGGTATCAGGGCAGTCAGCGTGATATTATTCTACTTTCATTTTGTGTGAACAGGGCATATCAGTTGGATTTTCTTTGCAACTTGAACCACGATGGTACGGTGGATAGAAAGTTGAATGTAGCCCTCACTCGTGCACGCAAACAGCTGTTTATGGTGGGCAATGCAAATATATTGAGGCGCCACCCTATTTATGCTACGCTATTGGACTTTGTGAAGGAGAGGACTTTTGTTTTGGAGGAGCATGTATTTAACAATATGTAACACTTTGTTCACGTTTTTCGCTTGTTCACGTTACGTGAACATTGTATATTTGTGAACAGATGAAGAAAGAAATTGTACATATCGCCCTTAAAAACCTTCTAAAAACCACAGGGATAGAAGGAGAATGGAAACCTGAAGCTGCATTGGATAACACTTTGCAGATTGATGGTAAGTTGAGATTGAAAATACAAAACCAAGACTATTTATTTAATGTAGCTATTAAGAACGAGATTCGTCAACACCAAATACAAGAGCTAGAGCTTTTGAAAGCTATTGATGAAAACTTTCTTCTGATAGCCAGGCGTATCTTCCCAAAAGGAAAACAGGTGTTACAACAAAAGGGAGTTGCCTACATAGAAGCAAATGGAAATGTGTTTTTGCAAAAAGATAAGGTTTATCTCTTTGTTGATACTCAAAAAGCAATTGATAATAAAAAAACACAAAGCAACCGAGCTTTTACAAAAACGGGACTAAAGGTGCTTTTCCACCTTTTGCAATACAAAGAAGATATTAATCTTACACAAAGAGAGCTAGCAAAGAGAACAGAGGTGGCACTAGGGAACATTCCTCAAATTATAAAAGGACTTCAAGAGACAGGCTTTCTGCTTCCGTTGAATAAACGAGAATATGTTTGGGAAAACCGCAGAGATTTGCTAGAAAGATGGGTTGTAGAATATGGGACAACTCTTAAACCCACACTAAAAAAAGAGCAATATATATATCAAGGAGATTGGCGGGAAGTTAGATTCAACAATACATTGACGGTGTGGGGCGGTGAGCCTGCTGCTGATTTATTAACCAACTTTTTACGACCAGAAAAACTGACGCTGTATACACAAGAAAACCGTCTTGACTTAATAAAGAATTATAAACTGATACCTAATATAAAAGGCGATATAGAGGTGTATGAAATGTTTTGGGAACAAGATAACATGCAACAAACACCACCTGCCATTTTAATCTATGCCGACCTATTGCTAGAGGGAGGTAAAAGAAACAAAGAAACTGCAGAAATTATTTACAATGACTACATCCAACCAAACTTATAAGGAGTTGAGTACTCCTTATTTTAAAGAGACTTTTGATTGCATCGACGAAATCATGAAATTGCATAAAATACCGCTCTACTTAATTGGGGCTAATGCTATTGCATTAGAATTACTTAAAGAAGGTATTAAACCAACTCGTGGCACTAGAGATATAGATTTTGCAATAATGATTTCTAGCATGGATGATTACGAGAAAATAAGCCGTGATCTTATCAAAAAAGGATATAATAGAGTAGATAAGGGATATCGATTTTATTCAGAAAAACACAACATTGTAATTGATATATTACCGTTTGGTTTAGAAGATGAACAAAGCAGAGACAGTTTTATTGAAGCTAAGATAGACTTGCACCTACTAGGATTTAAAGAAGTTTTGAAAGAATCTGAGCAGGTGTATATCGAAGAAAGAATTGCTAATATTCCCCCTTTACCAGGTATGATAATTTTAAAACTAATTGCTTGGAACGACAGACCTGAATATCGTGAAAACGACCTTGCAGACATTCTTAAGATAATGCAAAACTATTATGATATAAAGTTTAATGAAATTGTTGAACACCATTATGACACGTTCCCAAAGGATGAAAGTATAGAAATTGACCAATTACTAATTGGAGCAGAAGTAATAGGTAGAAAAGCAAAAATGTTTTTACACAAGTCAGATGAATTATCAGAACGGATACATCAAATTTTGGAGCAAAATCTAGAAAATCCTCACGAATCACTTATAGCAAAGGATTGGGCTCGAAAAACAGAAAGAGATATTGAATATACTTTCTCAGTTTTAAAAGCGTTTCAAAGAGGATTAACAAAGTAGTTTTCACTTTATACCTTATCGGGTATAAATAAAGCTAATAGGTGTATCACTATACCCCATCGGGTGTAATTTGCGGGCTGCATCTAATATTATGCTTTTGATTGTAATTCTATTAAAAACATATTGCTAACAAGTGCATAGTGGATGCAACTCTGTCTGCAGTAATCATTCACTGCATCACTTTTAGCTTGGTAGGAGCAATCTGTAAAACAATCAAACAAAGAAGGTTTTAATAATAAATCGATACCCTATCCATTATAAAGCGGAGACAAAACAATGCTCCCCTATCTTCATAAACAAACTAAAGATTTATATTTAATTGATTGACTTTTATTGGGTTTTAATCTAAAAAAGTGTATCTTTGGTTGCAACAAAAAAACAATACGAGGGTGCATAGTGTTGCTTAAATCAATATCTTAACCATGAGGTACCGCCCCTCTAACGAAATTTTATTTTAACTATTTTCTATAATGAGCAGAGCATTTATAAATGAAGACCAACAGGTAGAAACACCTTTTGTGCCACCAAGGGCAGACTTACCTAGAGGAGTTACCAACTATGTAACCCCCGAAGGGCTTGAAGCTTTATTAAAAGAAAAAGAGGAGCTTCTGGCAAGATTGAAAGAGCTAAATGAGGGTGAGGAGCATGGCAAAATGACGGCAATAAAAGTTATTCATATACAACTAGATATGCTGGAAAATCGAATTGTTACTGCAAATGTTGTTGAACAAGAAAATCAAGACATGAGCGAGGTTCGCTTTGGCTCGAAGGTATTGCTGCAAATAGGAAGAAGCAAAAGAACCCGAAAACTTCAAATTGTGGGAGTGGACGAAGCTGATATGAAACAGGGGAAAATTGCGTTTACCTCTCCTCTTGCCAAAGAGATGATGAATAAGAAAGTGGGAGAAAGAATTGTGCTTAAGCTAGAGCAAGGGCAAAGTGTGTTTAAGGTACTGGAAATTGAATAGCTTCACCTACTTACACATTAGATGAATGGCATTGCTCTAATATTGTGCATCTATTTACCCACGGAAAAAGACAGAGGCGACTTCTATATTTTGAGCCTTGTTTTCAACTCAAAAGGGTAGTCTTAATTTACTTAATGAATATTTAACCTCTGCAATGGGTGTATAATTCTCATATTTAATTATTTTTGCTGACTATATAATCAACTATTACTCACTTTATTACTACTAGTATGTTTGATCATCACCTTTTTTGGACTACTTTAGCTTTATTATTCTGTTCGGCAATGAACATAAATGTTTACTTCAAATATAGTGGACAAAACATGGCTTTGCAAAATAGCATTGGTATTTTGGGCATACTTGGTCTATTAGCAGGGCATACAAAATTGGTGTTGCTTTCGCTTGAGTATAATTGGTGGTGGCTTGTGGCAGGGCTTGCTGTTTCAGTTTTAAGTATAGGGGTTTTATCCTTCCTATTTAGAAGTAAAATGAGCTCGTTTTTCGGGATTATTAATTTCATACTCATTCCGTTTTTCTGGTGGTATGGTAGCCGCTTCAACACCATTCTTTCGTTTGATTGGTTTTATAGTTTGATTGATGCCATTCGCAACTTCTTTGGATAATACATCTTTGCATAAATTGCTTCACACCTAAAATATAAAAAACCTCTAACCATTTGTTTAATGATTAGAGGTTGTTTTAGTTTTAGAGTCAAACTCAATATTTTGACTACTCTCTTTATATCTCAATATCAAGCATGTACACCATTTTTAGTTGTACACAGCCACTACACCAGATGCATTAGCCACTCCTGTTTGTAATGCATGCTTTATTTCTAGTGTGTTAGAATCGAATATCACCACATCTTGACCCATTCCTGATATAAAAAGATAATCTGAATTATTGATAGTACCAATTTTATACTCCATCAGCATAGGAATACCTGCACCTTTTAAATCGAGGTTTACTGGAGTTACCTCTTCGGTAGCTGTATTAAACTTATATATTTCGCCCATATAAGTGTTCCAGTCAAATAAGCTTGTGTATATATTGCCATTTAAGTAGGTCATCTCTGCTACATTTACCCCTGGTATCTCTGTAATTTCCTCATTATCCAACGTGAGTTTATAGAGTACATAGTCAGGATAGTTGGTATTAAAGTAGAGAACTCCACTACCTGCCGAAACAATACCTGTGGGATTCATAGCAGTGGTTATAACACCTGTTTCTGTCATACTTTGGATATCTACAACAGATATTTTGTTGTCTTGCCCTTGACCTGAATTACAAACATATATTTTACCGTCGTTGATGGTCAATCCCTCTGCCAATGTGCCACTTAATATAGCATGTGCATCCAATTCTAATGATGCTGTATCGAGACGCACCACTTCGTTTGAATAGCTACTGATGTATCCTTTGCCACCATCGAAGACAATATTGCGTGGTTTTGCAGCTACTCCATCTGCAGTTTTAAACTGAATACGCTTGATTGATTTACCAGTTTTTGGATCAATTACCTCAATGTAGCTAAGGTTATCTTCAGAGTCGTCACTCCAATTTGGACCCGTAATTACAGCATACATTTTACTACCATACATTTTCAGTGCATTGCCTGTATCGCCTAGTTCTGTTCCATTGAGTGCTTTGAATTGTTTTTTCAAGATTTCTCCAGTAGAAACATCAAACCATGCCATTTCAGCATTATTGCTGCCTGCATAGCCCTCACTCAAAATCCAATAGCCTGCCAGTTTGGGTTTTTTGGCTTGCTCAATTTGCAACTCTATTGTGATGCCTTTTACTGATGTGAGCACCACTTGAGCTTTACGAGATTCATTATCGTCATTTTCTTTAGCTGAAAAAACAACCTCTTTCTTGCCACTCTCATAGGAAACACTTCTTGTTTCACTATCCTCAAACTCTTTAACGGTAACGGTTAGCCATGATGGAAGCACACTAATACTCCACTCTTCGTTGGTTTCAAGCAGAAAGGACTGCTCTCCTCCCTCATGGGTAAAGCTAATTAGATTGGACTCTAGGTCTGTAATTAGTTTGGCTTTTTGTTCTTGCTTAATGGTTAGCTTTGCCATCTCACCAGATACTGACACCATTGTCAGCTCTGCAGTACGCTCTTCGTAGTCGGGGTTTTCTGTTACAGAAATTGTTACTGATTTTCTACCTTTTTCAAACGAACCTCGGGTAGCAGGTGCATCTACAACTGATACTGAAATCCAATTGGGTAGGTCGCCAACAGACCATTGCTCGTTGCTTTCAAGCACAAATGTTTGCTGCCCACCATCTGAAGAAAACATAAAAGTATCTTCTTGTAAATCTGTTGTAAGCTCTGGAACAAAATCATCGCTACAAGCCACAACAGTAATCATTGCAATAAGAATTGCATAAAATCTAAATCTTTTCATTGTTTGTTTTAAATAAATAATATATATAAATAAAACAATTGGGAGAGAGGCTATAAAGCCCTAACACAACTGTTCTTGTCCTCGAGAACATTTTGCTTTAGTCTCTAATAGAAAAAACACTCCTATATTAAAGACTATTATCCATTTTGGCAGGTCTTCTGACTTACTCATCCTTTGTACTACCTTCCCATCTCGTGTTACCGAGAAAGTGGCATATGAGTTTTGTACAAGGATTTTACTTGAGCTTACAGCAACGGGCCTGTTCAGGACTTTCACCTGATTCCCTTTTCACCACACATCTCGAAGCAATAGGGAGAAGTGTGACACCAAAATTTCGATACAAAGATAGCTAAACTTTAAAACCTTCAAAGCATATTTCTAACAATAATAAAATGACTCTAATATAGAAATGACCCTATAGAGGCAATTTACCATAACACCTTATAGTATAATGAATAAACTTATCTATTCTATGAAAGAGCGATAGATGGAAGCTGCACAGAAGTGTTTTGTTTTTTTAACAGGTTCTCTAACACTCCCCTATTCACAACCTTGATTTTGATACGCTATTAACTACTTAAAAGTAATGCTCAATCCATGCTACAACAACAAAGCAGACAGTATGGGCAATACCTAGTAGATGCTATTAACATAAAAACACTCTTGAATGAAAAAGAGACTCAAATAAGATTCTGGAGCAAATAACTTTTCATGGGCATTTAAAAAATTATAACTTTGTCGATTGTTTATTAAACTAACCACTATTTCAAATATAAAAAACGCCCTTGTTTGTGAGGAGTTGCATCGCACTGGAGGGCTGTAAAAAAACAGATGAATTTAAAAAAGGAGAAAGAAAAACTTTACTCACGAAACTTCACGAAATTTGGCTTAGATTTAAATGTGTTTGTATCAGTTGTTACAGCACTATTAGTTTTAGCTTTTAGTATCTTCACCATTGTAAAACCAAATGTATCGGCAGAATTCTTTGCAAACACAAATGCTGCAATCAATAGAAACTTCAATTGGCTCTATGTAATTACTATGAACGCCTCTTTGGTTTTTATACTTTTCATTGGATTCTCGAAATTTGGAAACATTAGGCTGGGGGGATATACTGCTACACCTGAATTTAACGACATTGCATGGTTTTCGATGATGTTTAGCGCAGGTGTGGGTATAGGAATCTTCTTTTATGGTGTGGCAGAACCTATTTATCACTTAAACATCCCTACAGGCCTTCAAAGCGATTCGGCTTTTGATAATTTTAAAACAATGTACCTCAATTGGGGTATACATGCTTGGGCTATGTATGGGCTGCTAGCTATTGGGCTGGGTTACTTCTCATACAACAAAGGACTTCCGTTTGCTATTCGCAGTTTGTTTTATCCTCTTTTAAAAGAGAAAATATATGGTGTTTGGGGTGATATTATTGATACTGTAGCCACATTGGCTGTGCTGTTTGGCTTGGCTATCTCGCTTGGAATTGGAGCAAAACAGATAAACTCTGGACTTAACTATGTGTTTGGTCTTACAGATGCACCCAATGTGCAGGTTATCATTATTATTGTAATCACTCTTATTGCAACTGTTTCTGTTGTAAGTGGTATTTCGAGAGGAATAAAATGGCTAAGCGAAGCCAATATCTATGTGAGTGCCCTGCTGCTTTTGGCAATAACCCTTATTGGACCCACTGGCTATGTGTTATCTACCTATCTATCGGGTATGGGTATCTATATAAGAGATTTTGTGAATTTGGGTCTGTTTACTGCCATTGAGTCTAACGACATGTCTTGGCAAGGAGCGTGGACTATATTCTATTGGGCATGGTGGATATCGTGGGCTCCATTTGTAGGCACATTTATTGCACGTATCTCAAGAGGAAGAACTATTCGTCAGATAGCCCTTGGTGTAATAGCACTTCCAACTATTGCTGTAACATTTGCTATGACGGTGCTTGGAGCTCCAGGCATGTTTATAAACAACTTGCACAATGGGGTAATAGAAAAGGCAGTAGAGAGCAATGTGGCAACATCGCTGTTTGAGATGTATCAATACATTACCCATTCATACATCTTGCAGATGGTGCTATCTATTGTAACTGTTGTTGCTATTATGATATTTTTTGTTACTAGTAGCGATAGTGGTTCGCTTGTGGTAAGCAACCTTACAAGTGGTGGACGCTCTAACCCTCCCATACCACAAAGGGTGTTTTGGGCATTTATGGAGGGAACTATTGCTGTTTCTGTACTGCTGATTGGTGGCGAGGCTGCACTATCTACACTTCAATCTGCCACAGTGATACTAGGGCTGCCGTTCTCTTTCATACTCTTGCTGGTTATATTTTCATTGGCAAAAGAGCTACAGCATAGCTATAAGAAATATAGCCGTAATCAGAACATTAGACTTAAACGTCAATTGGGCAGAATTAAGAAGGATGCTAAGTTTGAGTAGGTGGAAAGTGGCTTCACAAATATATTAATACAGTAGAGTAAAGGCGAGAGACAAGCAGAGTTTCTCGTTTTTACTTTTTATCGCATTACTCTAATAATAGCAACATCTATCGTATATACTTTCAACTTGATGTGCAAAACAACAATAAAACAGGCACGAAAACTGTCTTAGTTAAACCTGAAAATAGAATAAATATACAAGAAAAAACATAATTTGCTTTTATAGCTGCGAAACTATATTTAGGTTTGAGTGTTATATTATTTAAGCATGCTTAAAAACAATTTAAAACAAACGAGACTAAATGCATAAAGCATTAAACATAAACAGGTTACATGTATCGTATCAAGATACTGAGGCTCTTTGCGATATTTCGCTGTCGGTTGACAAGGGAAAAATTGTGGGGATTGTAGGTCCCAACGGTGCTGGGAAGTCTACGCTCATAAAAGCCATTTTGGGTTTAACTCCAATTGACTCGGGTAGCATTGAGATATATGGGCAAACTCTTAATGAGATGAGAAAAAGAGTTGCTTATGTGCCCCAACGTGCCAATATTGATTGGAATTTCCCCATTATTGTAAAAAAAACAGTGCTTTTGGGAACCTATCCTAGACTGGGCATTTTTAAGCGTCCTAAAAGAAAACACAAAGAGTGGGCAATGGAATGTTTGCAAAAAGTGGGCATGGAGGAGTATGCTCACCGGCAAATAGGTGAACTATCGGGGGGAGAGCAGCAGCGAGTATTTGTAGCCAGGGCTTTGGCTCAAAAAGCCGATTGTTATTTTTTGGACGAACCGTTTATTGGCATTGATGCTACTAGTGAGAATATAATTATCAACATATTGAGAGAACTACGCAACGAAGGTAAAACAATATTTGTGGTGCACCACGACTTGACAAAGGTAGAGGGGCTTTTCGATGATATTATCCTTATCAACAAAGAGTTGATAGGCTGTGGACCAGTGAATCAGATTTTCGTGTCAAAACTTGTGGAGGAAGCTTATGACACTTCTTTGTCGGTGCTTAAAAGTTTGGGAGGGGTTAGCTAATGGATTTTTTTCAAGACGTATTGGTTTATGCTTTCCTGCAAAAAGCGCTTATCACATCGGTAGTAGTAGGAATTATTTGTGGTGTAATTGGTAGTTTTATTATACTTAGAGGAATGGCTCTGATGGGCGATGCTATAGCTCATGCTATACTGCCAGGAGTAGCCATCTCATACATGTTGGGTGTGAATTACTTTTATGGTGCTGTGGTTGTAGGTGTGCTTACTGCTTTGGGTATTGGGGTAATTAGCGATAAGAGCCGTATCAAAAGTGATGCAGCTATTGGAATTGTTTTTTCTGCGGCATTTGCTTTAGGGGTTATTCTTATTACTAAGGCAAAGAGTGCCATCGATCTTACTCAAATACTCTTTGGCAATGTACTCTATGTTAGCACAGTGGACATGTGGCTTACAGTTATTATCGGCATTATATTGCTGCTGATAGTGACTCTGTTTTTCAAAGAGTTGCTTATCTCTAGTTTTGATGAGACAATGGCAAAAGTGTATGGATTGAAAACACGTTTTATACACTATGGAATAATGGTGTTGTTGACATTGGTTACGGTTGCTTCGTTGCAAACAGTGGGTGTGATACTTGTGGTATCGTTATTAATTACCCCTGCATCCACAGCATACCTACTTACCAATCGATTGTCTACAATGATTGTGTTGTCGTCTATCTTTGGTGCACTTTCGTCGGTTGTTGGTATATACTTTAGCTATGTTTATAATTTACCACCAGGACCCGTTATAGCATTAGCTGCAACAGCAATATTCTTACTAGCACTAATCTTCTCGCCCAAACAGGGATTGCTATGGCAAAAAGCAAAGAAACAAGCGACAAACAGGTAAGAGTGATAAGTTGAAAATGCAAATTGCAAAAAGAACTTACACCACTATTATACATCTTAAAAACAAAACAGAAATGAAATATATTTACAGATATAGCATTGTTGCAACTATCTTACTAGTACTATTGGCAGCATGCGGACAAAACAAAAAAAGTGATACCAACCGAGATAATGAAGCTCCTTTAAAGGTGGTAACCACATTTACTATTATTGAGGACATAGCTAAGGAGATTGGTGGCACGGATGTGGAAGTACACAATCTTGTGCCCACAGGTGCTGCACCACATGAGTATGAACCACTACCTATAGATATGAAAAAGACTAGCGATGCTGATGTCTTGCTCTACAATGGTTTGAACCTAGAAGGTGGTAAAAGTGGGTGGTTTTTTAGAATGGTTAACTCTGTGGGACAGAAGGAGGAGAATGTTTATAGTCTCACACAAGGGGTGCAACCAATGTACTTGAGCGATAGAGAGGGTAGAAAAGAAGAAATCAATCCACACTCTTTTATCAGTCCTGTTGTAGGTATTATTATGGCACAAAACATTTGTGATGTGTTTATAGAAAGAGACCCAGCACGCAGAGAAAACTACAAAGAGCGAACAGCTAGCTATATGGAGAAACTACGAGCAATTGATAAAAAGTATAGAGATAAAATAGCTGAAATTCCTGAAGAGAGACGCATCTTGGTTACAAGCGAGCATGCTTTTCAGTATATGACCAAGGAGTATGGACTTAAAGAGGCATACATTTGGTCTATCGATACTGAAGAGACAGGATCACCAGAGC
>ERZ1032852.117-NODE-117-length-22670-cov-7.826841_pt1 | contig 22670 bp, 21 predicted proteins | sample MGYA00516689_ERZ1032852 | MGnify/ENA primary metagenome ERZ1032852 (study PRJEB33719, sample SAMN04262499) | wastewater metagenome | biome: rural village; feature: composting latrine chamber; material: composting feces with ash | place: El Salvador | collected...
GGTATACGTGGGACGCATCCGCAAGGATATCTCCAACGAGAACGGGCTTACTTTCTGGACCGTTTCTGATCAGATCCGGAAAGGCGCAGCGCTAAACGCCGTACAAATCGCGGAGTACCTGATCAAGCAATGATAACAAGGAAGCATTTTTAACGTACAATATACAGGGAAAGGCCGATCATCGATCGGCTTTTTTTAGTTTTACCCGCGATTCATTTCTTCCTTCTCTCCCGGTTAAGCTCGAATAAAATGCAACTATCACGCATATTCCTGAGCCGCTTCCCGTGTGCTACCCTGAATACATTCCATCCCGAGGACCCGTGCTTCTTCCCGAGCTGCTTGAATTTCGCGCGATTTTTGTCGAGCAGATATTGTACAAATAAGCGTAACACCTCATTAATTAGTATGTGATCACTTATATATGCCAGTCGGCAAAGTGACAGGTTAGAGTTGTTTAGTATTCAATATCCTCAGCAATCTGATTCAGGAGCATCCCGAACAGTTTAAGCCACTCTTCGATGTTTATTGGCTCGCCATTCATCCCAGGTACCGCTATTTCAGCCATCTGTTCATCCGACAGGTGATCAATTTGATTACTAATCCGGATTATTTTTGGCGTGATACCTGTCAACATACTTGTAATCTTGTCTTTTATATCGGTTGGCAGCGGAAGTGGAAAAGGGTCCGCTATTTCTATCACCTCTCTTATTATTTTGTTTATGAATTCTACATCACTCGCGACCTGCTTTTTCGCGTCGTCTGAAAAACCGGGCAGGTTTATGTAGTATAGCTTTATCTTGTCGGTATCAAAAAAAAGCGAAACTATTTTTTGCCCGTTACTATCTTCTTTTTCACCCACGAAAGCAATCTCCGCGATAGCATCCTGAAGAAATTTCCTCTTTCCTTGGCTCATTTTTTTAATCGTCTTCTTGACGAGCGAGATATCCATGCCATTTGCTATTAGTAAGTCCGATGGTTGCAGGTGGAATCTGGATAAAACCGTATCCATGAATTCAGCTTTGCTTTTCACCACGATTTCATCGGAAGCTACAATAGCATTGAGAGTATGAACAATCGATAATTTTTCAGTCCTCGTAAAATTCATAACGTTGATTTTTATACTTTCCCCTCCTGTTCCCAACGTTCATTACCGGATACAAAAAAGTGCGGGAACCGTAACTTACCTTCGTTAGAGGCATCGCCAAACGCCCGAATGAAGGATAAGCAACAGCCCCACGCCATAAGGACGTGGAGCGTTTGGTTGCTATTATCCCTCCATTCATTTGAAAATTGGCGATTTTCTAACGAAAGATAATATCTAAAACGCTTTCCATTTTTGACTAACATGCTACGCCACCGCGTATTCACTGCAAAGATATTCTTTTTTTAATTTATAACCTATTTTAAGTTATAAAATACTAAAATACATCATTGTGAGATATGACCTCATCTCCATAAAAAGAAAGATCAAATCTACCAATAATTTTTGCTTTTTTGGATAACCAGGATATGTACAAAATAGCGGTCGATACCCTCGTGATAATCTGGGAGGACAGTTCAAAAAATGAGGCCTCTCGAGGGAAAATAACCCGTAACAATGGTTGTATTCACGAGAAAGAAGAAGAAGAAACAAACCGACCGTGTTCGGTCGGGACATGAGCCGGCAATGTACGTCCGCGAAGGCAGTACTTGCCCGAGTTTAAACACGCGGTGGCGCGTCGTGCTCTCCGTGAGCGGGGTGCACGGGCGGTTCCTGACGCGCATGGTCATGATGCATATGCTCGTGATCCAGCAGCACGCGATGAGGGAGCGAACCGTGGCCGAGTATTTCGATAGGACATGAATCGTACGCGTTTAATAGCCACTCTTGGGAGATATCAGTACCGGCGTGGTAATGCAACCCTTTATTCACGCAAGCAATGTTCTTCACCTGCGAGATAATCGTTCCCACGTCGTGCGAGACCAGCACGATCGCGATTTCTTTATTGATATCGCCCAAGAGTTTATAGAAGTTAGTCTCGAAAAGTTTATCGACGTACGTGCTCGGCTCGTCCAGGATAATCAATTTTGGATTATCCACGATGGCTCTACCCAGCAGCACTCGTTGCAGTTGTCCACCCGAAAGTTCACCAATGGCGCGTGGCAATAGCTCCTCTATACCGAGTCGCCCGGCCACCTCTACCACCTTCTGGCGCTCTTTCGAACTGTACCGCCTCCATATATTCTTACCGGGAGTCAACCCGGAGAGAATCACCTGAGAAACCGAGATAGGGAATTTCTTATCGATCCGGTTGATTTGGGGCAGGTAGCCTATGTTCAACGAACCTGTCCGCGCTTCCCCGTCGTAATAGGTAATAGATCCCGATCGGGGCTCTATCAGCCCGAGGATTGCTTTTAGCAGCGTGGTCTTGCCACCTCCATTCGGGCCGATAATTCCCAAGAAGTCGTCGGGGCTGATAGAAAACGAAACATCCGTCAGCACGTTCGGCTTTCCCTCGTACCCCAGCGTCAGGTTTGTTATATCGACAAGCTTATTCATTTTTTACAAAAAATAGATATTTACTCGCTACGGCATAGTTCAAATAAATTTACTCCTGCACATCGCTTGTCAAAAATATTCAAACAAGCTTGGCCCTGCTCGCTTAGCTTAATCCGTATCGCGTGATAAGATAGTGGCAAGCCGTATCAACTCTTGGTCCCATTCGTAAGCAAGCGGGTCAATCACGAACAGTTCGGCACCAATTTCCGCAGCAATCACTTCGGCATTCTTCTTATCGAATCCCCGCTCTATAAAGACAGTATTAATTCCCTCCTCCCGCGCGAGATCCACCAACGCTTTAATTTGAGATGGAGACGGGGCCTTTCCTTCAAACTCGATGCTGAATTGACGGAGCCCGTAATCCCGCGCGAAGTAACCCAACGCGGGATGATAAATGATAAACGAACGTCGCGGTGTATTTTCCAAGAGGGACCGGATACGTTCATCGGTTTGTTCGATGGTCCTTGTCAACTCCACGAAATTGGCCCGGTAGGCATCCTCGTTACCCGGGTCGGCACTCGCGAGTGCCTCCACCATGTTGCGGGTAAATACCTTGACTGCACGGGGCGACGACCAGACGTGCGGGTCCATGCCCTCGTGGCCATGCCCGTCCCCGTGTCCGGGATGCACGTGCCCGTTACGCGTGTGCCCGTGATCATCGTCATGATGATGCGCGTGTCCCTCCATCAACTCGATGCCTTCGGAGCAATTCACGATCGTCAACCCCGGGTTATTCTCCGCCAATCGCTTGCTCCACGCTTTCTCGAACCCCAGGTCGCCCACCATGAAATAGAGTTCGCTCTTGCTCATGTCGACCATTACCGAAGGGGCCGGCTCGTACGTTTCGGGACTCGTGCCGGGAGGTACCAGCGTGTTAATTGTAAAGGCGTCGCCCACGATCCGGTCCAGGAAGTAGCGTTGCGGCTCGATGGTCACGGTCAGCACTTGCTGACCATCCGTGGCACTGTTTTTTCTCGCGCCAGGGGCACAGGAAAGGATCAATAGGAGAAGAATAACCGATAAATATTTTTGCATTTGTTTAATTTGACTTGTTACGGAAGCGGGGGCGCGTGCTCAAACCTATTTACATTCCACCGGGTCACGCCTAACATCCTACAAACTTAACGAAAAAAATCGATATTTTACACGGAATTTTGCTATTTTTGTTTTCGTGGGTTAGCAAAAAAGAAACGGGCGATCATCATCTCGTTCAAGGGCAATAAAGTAGATGGAAAAAATTTTAGAAATATCGGGAGACGGGTCGCATACCCTGTTTGTACCCTCGTTAAACGAGCATTACCACTCCACGCGCGGGGCCATCCAGGAATCACGCCATGTCTTTATCGAGGCGGGGCTACAGCCTTGCGACAAGCAGGAGATAGAACTGTTGGAGATCGGGTTCGGGACGGGACTCAACGCGTTCCTCACCTTGCTCGAGGCCGAGGAACGGGGAAAAAAGGTAACCTATACCGCGATCGAGCGATACCCGCTCGGCCTTGACGACGCCAAAAAATTGAATTACGCGGAACAGCTGGTCCCCTCCCGAGAAGAGCTCTTCCTGCAATTACACGCGTCGGCGTGGGGTGACCGGGTAGAAATAACACCCACGTTCCACTTGAAAAAATTAAAAATGAGCGTGCACCAATTGAGCGAGTTCCACCCGGAGACATTGTTCGACGTGATCTACTACGACGCGTTCGCGCCGGGGAAGCAACCCGGGATGTGGACACGCGAGATCTTCGAGCGACTCTATGCCTTGAGCGACAAGGGTGCCCTGCTGACCACCTACTGTGCCAAAGGCGACGTGCGGAGGATGCTTCAAGCCGTCGGCTACCAGGTAGAACGACTTCCCGGCCCGCCGGGGAAGAGGGAAATGTTACGGGCATCGAAAGTGATCACCGGGAAATGAGTAGTATGGAGATAGCAGCACGACTTTCTAACGCCGGCAAGGAGTATAAAACGGGGGACACCACCGTGGTTGCCCTCCAACCTACCACCATCGCCTTTAACACGGGAGAAGTGACCCTGATCGTGGGGCCGTCCGGCTCGGGAAAAACCACTCTTTTATCGCTCTTGGGCTGCGTGCTCTACCCGACACAAGGTGAAATATGGGTGGGCAACGTGCGGGTGAATGAACTTTCAGAAAGCTCGTTGGCTGCCTTGCGCCTTAACCGGATAGGGTTTGTCTTTCAAGGCTTCAACCTGCTGGCCCCGCTCAATGCCGTGGAGAACGTGATGCACCCGCTCCTTTTACAGGGGGTAAACCGCAAGGAAGCCAAGCACAGGGCACTCGAGCTAATCCGCACGTTCGGCATGGAAGAGCGGTCCTATAGCTTGCCGCGGAACCTGAGCGGGGGACAACAACAACGGGTGGCAGTGGCCCGCTCGCTAATCACCAACCCCCGGTTGCTGCTATGCGATGAGCCCACGGCCTCGCTCGATCAAAGCAGCGCGCTTCAAGTGATGGATATGTTGAGCAATCTCGCGCGCGACAACCGGGCCGTCATCATCGTCACGCACGACACGAGATTAAAAAAATATGCCGACCGCACCATCTACGTGTCGGAAGGAACCATTCGGGAGAGGGCTCCCGACGAAGGGTTTTGATCGGGTGAATCGATAAGTTAACGGGGCGCCAAATCAATGAATCAACTTAAATTTATTCAAATTATCAATGGTGGGAAACAAAAAGAAACTCGCTTGGCTGCCGGCATTGCTCCTGCTCCTCGCGGCATGCAACAATAACGCGGGCAATACCAAGCTCGTGCCTGCCGCTCCCGTGACACGTGTAGTGGGAATAGGGAAGGTGATCCCACGGGGAGGCGTGAGCGAGTTAGCCGCTCCCGCCCCGGGGATCGTGACGGGGGTGCGTTTCAACACGGGCGACACGATCAAGGCGGGCGATATCTTGCTTTTGGTAGACGAGACGGACGAGACCCTTGCTGTACGCGAAGCCGGCTCGCGCATCGCTTCACGTCGGTATGCCTTAGCCGCGACCCGCGCGCGGCTTCAACAAGAAAAATTAGCATTAGCCGAAAAATCGCGCCTCTTGAACGATGCACGAGAACTATTGGAAGTGGGGGCTGCCACGGGCGAACAGGTACGGGTATTGCAAAGCGAGCACGACCGGGGAATGGAACAATTGAAGAAGCTGGAAAGCGACATCGAGACGCAACAGGCCCAAGTGGAAGAAGCGATTGCCCAGCGAGATTCCCGACTGTCGGCCCTCGAACGCAGGCAGTTCCGGGCACCGGTCGACGGCATCCTCTTGGATATCATTCCCCGCGTGGGCGAATCGGTAAACCTGTACCAGACTTACGCCCGTGTATCGCCGGGAGGCCCTCTCATCGTACTGGCGGAAGTTGATGAGCTATTCGCCAACAAACTGGTCGTAGGGCAACGTTGTACCATCATGCTCACCGACTCGGTCCTCTCGACCGACGAGGAGATCCTGCGCGTGTCTCCCGACTTGAAAAGAAAATCGCTCTTCTCCGATAGCGGGAACGACCTCGAGGACCGGCGCGTGCGCGAGGTGGAGATTTCATTGCGTTATCCCGCCATCATCCCTCTTATCGACACGAGGGTGGAGTGCGTCATCACCCTAAACTGACACGATATGTTCACGACCGCTTACAAGTTTGTTTCGTTCGAGAAGTCGAAAAGCATGGGCATTCTTACCGCGATCGTCATCAGCATCTACCTGATTGGCGTGGAACTGGGCATGTTCTTTTATCTTTCCGACCTGATACGGGGCGTGGTACAAAATGCCAATCCGACCTATTCTCAAATCTTCGTGGTCAAGAAACAGACGACCAATATCAACCAGCTTTCTTCTTTCGACGCGCGATGGGTGAACCAACTGCGGAGCGTGGAGGGAGTGGATGACACCCACGCTTTTGTCGCGGCCAACGTGTCGATAAAGTTCCCTGACGGGAACGACGCTCCCGCGTTGATCATAGGCAGCGACTACCCGGCGATGGCGGCAGGCCCTCGCGCGAGCCAACTTCTTTCGGGTTCCATGCACCACTTCGCGTTTCCCGGGGTAATCTCGACTGACTTCTACGATAACAAAACGTTCGGGTACCCCATCGAACGGGGGACCGGTTTCGAGATAAACGGGAAGGCAGCTACTGCCGGTATCATCACCAAGAGGGCCCGGGGATTCTCCTCACCGCTCGTCTACTCCACCACGTCTAAAGCGAGATACTACGCGGGAATGCCCGAACACATGGTCAGCGGCGTCATCGTTACCGTGAGCAACCCCTCGCATATCGAGCCGGTCATCGCGCAAATCAACCAGATGGCACCCGACTTGCAGGCATGGCGTGCCGATAAGCTGGGCCTTACCTCCATCGTGAACGTGATGACCGCGAACAACATGGGGATGAGCTTTGCCACGCTCATCATCTTCGGGATCATCAGCGGGTTCTTTATCATCGGGCTCACCATGTACTCCGCGACGTACGACCGGCTAAAGGATTACGGCACGCTAAAAGCCATCGGTGCCTCGGGACGTTACGTTACCCGCCTGGTCATCGTTCAGTCGGTCATCTACGCGGTCATCGGCTTTTCTATCTCCCTATTGATGCTTATCGTGACCAAGTTCGGTATGGCAAAAGCGGGATTGATCATCTCCCTCACCCCGCCGTTCTTGTTATTTCTTCTCTTCACCACCTTGTTTATCTCGGTCGGCAGCTCCTATTTCTCGGTTCGCAAGCTACAAAAAGTGGAGCCTTCCTCCGTGTTTCGATAAAATACCCGTCGTATGAAGCAAGCATATCCACCCGTAAAACGAATTTACCATTCCACGAAACGCGCCATGCTTTTGTGCGCGACTATCCTTCTTTCGGCCATCATGTACGGCCAAGACAACCCGCTCGCCGGAGAGCCGGGGTCCCGTCACATCACGCTGGACGAAGCCATCGCCCGCGCCCTGCAGCATTCTCCCGGGCAGCTAACACAACAAGTAAAGGTCGAAGAGGCACGATTGCAGGTGAAGAACGCCCGCTTGCAACATATCCCTACCGTGTATGCCTCGGGCGATTTGCGCCGCAACCTAATTATCCCATCCACGCCGGTACCAGCCTATCTCTTTAACCCGGACGCCGGGGAGGACGAAACGATGTACTTGAAATTCAACACCAGGTGGAACGCGTCGGCAGGATTAAACCTCACGTACGACTTGTTCAACCCCGATAAGGTATACGCAACGAGCGAGCGAGAGCAACAACTCAAGATTCAAGAGTACGACGCGCTGATCTCGGAGCAGGAGGCACGCGAACGGATTTCCCTATCGTATGCTGAATGCATCATTGCCATGGAGCAGCTGCACGCGTTAGCCATGGATACCGCCTACTTCTCGCGACTGCTTGCCATGGCCGATACCCTCCACGCGCGAGAAAAGATTCCCATGACCGAAAGAAACGAGGCCCGGGTAGCTCGTAACGAATCGGTTTCCAACTACTTGATGGGTGAGAAGATCGTTCGTGACTCCAAGGCAGAACTCCTTTACCTGATGGGCGAAGAGATCACGCCGGAAGCTATCGACCTCCTTTATCCTGCCGAGAGCCTCCCCTCGCTGCTCGAAAAGCTGGATCGCTCGTACTCGGCCTCTCGTTTCACGGGAAGCTTGGAAGAAACCCGGCAAACCGAGGCAGTCAAGCTCGCGGGCCTGCGCGTTAAGTCGGCCACGCTCAAGTACGCTCCCACCCTCATGTTAAACGGTTACCTTGGTTCCAATATGTACAACCGCGAGTTATCCCTTTTCGACCATCGCTTCTGGCGGGGCTACAGCTACATCGGGCTATCGGTATCGGTACCCATTACCCAGTCGCTTCATAGAGCCAACGAAGTCTCCCGGCTACGTCTTCTTCAACAGGTGGAACGGGAGACCTTACGCGACCTGCAAAACGAGAAAACCAAGGAAGAACTTGACGAGCGTTCGCTGCTCGAGGTACGCCGCGAGAACTACCGGCTGAGTCTCGAGAACCTCGAGTTGAACCGGCAAAACGCGCGGGCGGGCCAAGTGGAGTACGAGAAAGGCTATATCCTTCAACAGGATCTGCTGAACCGGCAACGCGCCCTGCAAAATGCACGACAAAACTACCTCCAGTCGGCTTATGAGATAATCGCCAGCCTCATTGCCCTCCAAAAAAACAATTTGCAATTTTAAAAGTGCATTTTTTCCAGAAATCGCACTTTTTATTCAGCATACCGCTATGGAACTTCGGCTTCAACTATTAAGCTTACCTGAATCCCTCCTCAATTTTTTAATTTGGCAAATCCCCTTTTTCGTACTACTTTCGTATCACGAAACAGGCTCCAAGCAATATCTTCGGGGAAAACAACAATAAAACAAAACATGCAAGTAATAGCGAAACTGATTCAGGTTCTCCCGCTTCAATCGGGAACGGGAAGAAACGGCGAGTGGAAAAAACAAGATATTATCGTGGAAACGGGTGACCAGTACCCGAAAAAAATATGTATCTCGTTGTGGGGAGATAAGTTCCAGAACGTACCGCTTAACACGGGTGAGGAATACAAGATCGATTTCGACGTGGAGAGCCGGGAATATAACGGTCGATGGTACACCGACGTGAAAGCGTGGAGAATGGAGGTTTATCAAGGTGCCAGGACGGCATCTCCATCTGGAATGGCTCCCCCACCCGGAGAGGTGCCTCCTCCCGAAAACCCGTTTGATGGGGCCAACGATGGGGTAGATGATATCCCGTTTTAATTACAAGAATATCTTTTATTCACTTCTATACAAGAACAAGCACGCCTTTTATAGTGCAAGAGTGCAAAAGCATCAATAAAATGCACTATCATAGTGTAAGAGTGCTATCTTTGGGCGGCTACTTGAATACCTCAATTTGCCTCGTGACCCCGATTTCATTCACGAAGTGTCGGTCGTGGGAAATAACCAGTACCGTTCCCCGGTAATTTTTGATGGCGCGGGCTAATATCGATAAGCTCGAAATATCGAGGTTATTGGTCGGCACACGTCCAACACGAAAATATCGGGGACATTGTTAGAGTATGATATTTTTATTTTAATACAATAATTTTACACGACGTTTCTATGACAAGAAAAATTCACGTGTTAATAGGGTTGTTGGGTCTCATGGTATTTACCGTGAAAGCACAGCATGAACCTTTCGAGAGCTGGAGTGCCGGGATAAATGCAGGTTTATACGGTGGTGGGATCCAAGGCGCTACATCGCTTTCCCCTAATTTCAAATTGAGAGCAGGATTCGACTTCTTTACATATAGCAAAGAAGACGTGGCGGAATTTGATGTAGACGTGGAATACAGGGGATACGAGGCGACTGCTACTGCCGAACTGACCAATATCAAGGTCGCCTTTCCTAATTTCAAAGCCATGGTTGACTACTACCCCATGCAAAATGGCATCTTCTGTTTAACAGGCGGGCTTTATTTTGGCAATAACAGGGCGACCACGAACGGGTTAATCAGAAACTACCGGGAATTGTCGGATCAATTGGGAGAAAATCCCGAGTTGCGATACGAGGATGTTGTAATCACTCCGAATGATGATGGCACCTTCTTTGGAAAATTGGATATGGGAAATACTGTCAAGCCTTATTTAGGGATAGGCTTGGGAAGAACTATTCCTCGTAACAGGGTGGGTTTCAAATTCGAATTAGGGATGGTGTACCAGGGAAAATACTCGCTCTCGAGCCCCAACATGAATGAAGCCGGCAACAACTGGGTAAATGAACTACTCAATGAAATGGACTTACCTGTATCAGAAAAAACGCTAAACTGGTGGCCTATGTTGAACTTGTCGCTGGCCTACCGGATCAGGTAGCGCGCACGATACCCGGTAATCAACAATCACACGAATAAAAAAAGGGATATTATTTCTAATTCCCTTTCAGCGGAAAGAGAGGGATTCGAACCCCCGGCACCCGTGAGAGTGCAACGGTTTTCGAGACCGCCCCGATCGACCACTCCGGCATCTTTCCTAATCGGCTACAAAAATACACTATTTTCCGGATACTCGGACAAAATTGTCCGGGAAATTTAGCTACACCGGTTTATTACATGGCTCAGGAAATAACAGAAGCGCGGAGCCGTCCTTCAAGGAAATGCTCGATGAAACGAAGTATTGCCTTGAACGTTCGGCTCAATGCATGGCTTACTCTCCCAGTACTTGCAGGGCTTCTTTTGTCGCGTCGAGCAAGGGTTCAATGGAGATAGGTGAGCCGACGGCATGCTTCATCCACGCTTGAGGGATGATGCTACCACGCGTGTACATCCGATCCATTTCTTCTGCCAAGTTCTTGCGCTGTACCTGCTGCTCGATCTGGAAAGAGATCAAGTGTCCCATCGGGTAGTTGGGCAAGTACAGCGGGTAGTCGATCATGTGGGAGTAAACACCCAGCAAGGTCTCGTCCTTTCCCCCCAGCACGCCGGCATAGTAACTGTTCCATACCTCTTTCGCGATACGGATGACTGCCTCTTTCAACTGGGCGGGAGTAGCCTCGGGATGAGCGTATAACCATTCCCATACTTGGATATCGACCAACGAGACACCCATGATCTCGTAGCAGGACCAGAAAATATCGAGCGCCATGTAATGATTGTCTTCCGGGTTGGGGTTCTGCAGACCAAGCAGCTCCAGGTCGCGCTTCTGGAAGAGGAAAGCCACTGCCTCGGTGAACGCGGTGTTGGGAACACCATTGAGCAGGTAGTAATCCACGTCATTCATGGTGATGGTCTGCTCCACGTTGTGCCCGAACTCGTGCACCGCGATGTTATATCCTTTATAATCCAACCCGTTCTCACCCACGCGGGTGCGCAACCGGGCCACGTCGTCACGCATGGCGGCACCCCAGGCATGCCCCGCGCCCCGGGAGGCATCCACCGTGATGAGCGAGGTGATCTCTTTTGCCTTCTCAGCCTTCCATCCCAGTTTTATCAGCATGTTAGGGAGATCAGCCTCCAATGCCTCGCCGTTAGGGTACTTGCGTTGAGTGATCATGGTTAATTCATCCTCGGGGATACCCCCGCCGGACCTGAAGCCGTTGTACCAGATATCAAACGGCTCCAATTCTCTTCCCAAGCGCGCTTCAATAAGCGCGGCCACCTCTTTTACCGTTGGCGAAGAAATCAATCCTTTAAATAGCGTTTCTACATCCTTTTGAGGCACCTCCATCGTCCCGTCGAACGCGCGGGCAAGTTGCGTGGGATAATGCACGTTATAAGGATCGAGTTGCCGCATGGCTTGAAAGTTTTTCAAGAACACCTCGTACCTCCTCGTTTCCTCGGGCGTGGCTTCAACCGGGTTACCTTCTTCAAAGAGTTGGTTCGCCAAAGGGTTCCACGCGTACCGGTCGTCGTTGATGACTTGCATCGGGATGGTTTGGTCGATAATACGCTTCATCACTTGGTAGATTATCCGCTGCTTTACCAGCCCCTGCTCGCTATCGGCGTAATTCGATTTCAGTTCATCCCGTAGTCCCCAGTGGGAAATCAACTTCATATCAGCCGGAAAGAGCGCCTCTCCGTTCTCGTCGCGAAGGGTTCCCATGTAAATATTATAATCGGATATATACGCGTCCGCTTCGGTCACCGTTCTCGAAACATCCTGCTGGATGGCAGCCGGGACGCGTGAGGTAAACCGGTCGCCCATCCGGGCGTATGCCCACTCCTTCCGCGACCAGTTTTCACCGTGTACTGTTTTTTCATCCAACGAGTAGAACGGGAAATTGAGTGCCGTAAGGAAAGCAATCTTGTTGGCGTAGAGATCGTCCGTCAGGTGCGCCGACGCGCTGTAACTGCCAAACATCATGTCTACCGGCGTGATCTCGGGTCCCTCCAGTTGCAACGGTTCTTTCAGCGCCACGTTCATCTTGTGAAAATAGCCGTTAATCACCTCGAAGTTGCGCTCCAACGTGGCATAGAGCTGTTCCAAGCGCGTGCTATCGGCCACGAATGAATCGAGGCAGAAACGACTGAAATCGTCCGCGGTGCCATCCGCCTCACGCCATAGCCTCGCGGCTTGCCGCACCCCTCGCTCCACGCGAAACGAGTGGGCGTCTCCCAGTGAATCATTTAACTGGCTGATAATTGCCTCCACGCGGGCATCGGGAATAAAACTCATATCCTGCATCGGGTCTTTTTTTGATTTTGATGGGGTAGTACATGCCACTGCCCCTAAAACAAGGATGAAAAAGGAAAAGTTGATAAGCTGTCTCATATGGTTATTACACTTTGTGCCACGAGGGCTCCGGTTGAATGTTTCGCTGGCTTACAGGTATATTCCTGCATAAAAATACAAATTTACTCTTTTCCGGGTAGAAAATAGTGGGAATTTTGTTTTCTTTGTAATTATCGTGGCGTGTCACGAAGATGATAAACTCACAGGCATAAAATTTGTACCCGTATGCAATCTACAACTTTTTTTCTTTTTCTTATGGTATCGATAACATTGCATGGGCAAAACCCAGGCATTATCGCGGAAGACGCAACAGTAGAAAAAGTCGGTACCGGCTACGCCTTCACGGAAGGGCCGGCGGTGGATACCGAGGGGCGGGTTTTCTTTACCGATCAACCCAACGACCGCATCCACGTGTGGGATGAGGGTAAAGGGATCAGCCTTTGGCTGGAAGGCACGGGGCGGTCTAACGGCATGTATTTTGATAACGACGGCCAGCTTTTAGCATGCGCCGACGAGCATAACCGCATCGTACGGTTTGACGACCGGAAAGAGATGTATACCCTGTTCGAAAGCTACGAGGGTAAACACCTGAACGGTCCAAACGATTTGTGGGTCTCACCCACGGGGGATATTTACTTCACCGACCCCTACTATCATCGCGACTACTGGGAAGAGGACCATGCCGAAGCACAGGACGCGCGCGGTGTCTACCTTCTTTCGCGGGATGGCAAGGTATCCCGGGTTAGCGAGGAGTACAAGCAACCCAATGGCCTTATCGGCACACCCGACGGGAAGACGCTCTACGTGGCCGATATCAACGATAGAAAGATATGGAAGTACACCGTACAACCCGATGGCACGTTGAGCGATCGTACGTTCTTTGCCCCGGAAGGGTCCGACGGGATGACCATCGACGAACAAGGGAATGTCTATCTCACCATGGGCAAGGTGTGGGTGTACTCGCCCCAGGGGGAACTGATCGCGGAGATAGAGGTTCCCGAACATCCATCAAACGTGTGCTTTGGCGGAGAAGAGCGGGATATCCTATTTATCACGGCCCGTACGTCGGTGTATACCCTTAAAATGAACACGAAGGGGGTAAATTGATGTGATGATTAGCCAATGTGATGATTAATGTGCCGATGTGCCGATGTGAATAATATGCTAATGAGACTAATATAAAGACGAAATATATAAAACAAACAACATGAACGAGATTAACAAGTACGTGAAGACCCACGAGAAACGCTTTCTGGATGAACTTTTCGAGCTGATTCGCATCCCTTCCATCTCATCGCTTCCCGAGCATAAACCCGATATGTACCGGGCCGCGGAGAAGTGGAAAGAAATCCTGCTGGCCGCCGGGGCCGATAAAGCGGAGGTGATGGAAACAGCCGGCAACCCGGTAACCTACGGCGAGAAAATCATCGACAAGAAAGCACCCACCGTGTTGGTTTACGGGCATATGGACGTGATGCCGGTCGACCCGCTCGAGCTATGGAAGACCGACCCCTTCGAGCCTGTCGTCAAGGACGGCAAGATATGGGCACGGGGAGCGGACGACGACAAGGGGCAATCGTTCATGCATGCCAAGGCGTTCGAGTACCTCGTGCAGTCGGGTGAACTAAATTGCAACGTGAAATTCCTCATCGAGGGGGAAGAGGAGGTGGGGTCTCCCAACCTTCCCAAGTTTTGCAAGAAGCACAAGAAGATGCTGAAGGCCGACGTGATCGTGGTGTCTGACACCTCGATGATCGCGGCAGACGTGCCCTCCATCACCACCGGGCTGAGGGGCTTGGCCTACTGGCAGGTTGAAGTGACCGGCCCCAACGCCGACCTGCACTCGGGACTTTTTGGCGGGGCAGTGGCGAATCCTATCAACGTGCTCTCCAAGATGATTGCCCAAACCGTGGACGAGGATGGGCGTATCCAGATCCCGGGATTTTATGACGACGTGGTAGAGGTTTCCAAGAAAGAGCGCTCGATGATGGCCAAGGCTCCCTTCTCCGTCCGGGAATACAAGAAGGCGATCGGCGTGAAAGAACTTTTTGGCGAGACAGGGTACACCCCCAACGAGCATACCGGCATCCGTCCGACGTTCGACGTATGCGGCATCTGGGGCGGCTACACGGGGGAGGGAGCGAAAACCGTGCTCCCCTCCAAGGCGTATGCCAAGATCAGTACCCGCTTGGTACCGAACCAAGACCACAACAAGATAGCCAAGTTGTTTGTTAAGTATTTTGAGGCGATCGCTCCCAAGTCGGTCAAGGTGAAGGTCGATTACCTCCATGGCGGCCCTTCGTATGTTTGCCCCATAGACCTCCCTGCCTACAAGGCAGCCGAGAAAGCATTCAAGGAGGTGTACGGAAAAGATCCGGTGCCGGTACGTTCGGGTGGAAGCATACCCATTATCGCAACATTCGAAGAGATCCTCGGCATCAAATCGGTGCTCATGGGCTTTGGGCTAGCGTCCGATGCTATCCATTCGCCCAATGAGAATTTCCCGTTAGAACAGTTCTACAACGGAGTCCGGACGATCCCGTTGTTTTATAAATATTTTGTAAGCGAGATGAAGAAGTAAGCCGGACTTCCGGCCATCGTTAGCATCTCCTGCTGTGTATGCGCTTTTAACGAAGCATGATGAATGTCTCACATTAAAAAAACAAAAGTATGCCAACCTACACTACTTTATCGGAAGCCATTAACGACTTAACAAAAAAAGGCTATACTGAAAACTTCAACGTGGAAAGTGATTGCATCGTATGCGGCGAAAATAGGATACGCCTCCATCCCGACGAATTTGAAATTGATGAGGTGTATCGCTTCCAGGAGATGTCTGATCTCGATAACGAGAGCATCCTGTATGCGATCTCTTCCCAGCGCAACGGGATAAAAGGACTGCTGGTGAACGCATACGGTGTTTACTCCGAAACAACAACTACTGAGTTGGTAAAGAAGCTTTCGGAACGCAGGTAAGCAGAGTGGCGTGCCCGATGACAGTGTACGCCATATAACGTGTTTCTGCCGTGACAGGCGTCATTGGCAGGTAGCCGGAAGAGACCTTCTCGCACTCCACCACCAGCGGATGCTCCCGCTCCATTTCCCGGTAGAACGACAAGGCCTCTCCCGATTTTTTAAAATAATCTATCGCGAACATCCCTTCCCTGCCCGGACATACAAATCGCTCGTGAAAGATGCGCGATGCCACGCCCATGTTCATGCGCACGTTGATCTCCACGCACGGGTGGACCTTGTAGCCATCCCCGGTATTGCAAACCATCATGTCCACTCCCACGTATCCCCGGTAAAGCGGGAAGCGGGATGGCAGCTCTTTCAGCAGGTAATCCTTGAGCCGGTGCAATAGTTCCGGTGACGTGTAGTGGGACAAAACCTCTTCAACCCGACTGTCGGTAAGTAACTCGTTACCCATGTAGGCACCGGAATTGGCCGTGCGAAATAAGGAATAACCCGCGAACCGGGTCTTCCCGTGATCGAGGTAAAATTCCATCGCGAAATCTTTTATTCGGTCCATGACTGGTTCCGCGACCATGCCTCCCTGTTCCCGGATAACCCGCCGGCACCAGCCGGTTTGCTTGTCCGTGATCCCGCCCAAGATCCACACCAATCCCTTGCCGCTGCCCGACAAGGGCATCTTCAACACTTTATCTCCCGGTAGAGATTCCAAATAGGCCAACAACTCTTCTATCTCCAAGAAAAAGCGCGACTCACCGGTGAACCCTTTCGTTTCCAGCAACCGCAGATCCCGCAACACCTCCACCGCGTGTACCCGGTTAGAATATCCACGTAGCCTTTCCATCTCTTCGAGTGAAGGAAGCTGGCTCTCGCTCGCGCCGTGTGCCCGTAGCCGGCGTACCAGCGAGGGGTTCCATCCCCATGGAATAATTTGTTCATCGGGGTATAACGCGATACCGGAAAAAGGGACAAGGGTAACCTGTAGCGGCAAGACCTCTTTCATCTTGTCCACGAAGGCGCGATTATCCTCCCCCTCCGCGATCACTATTGGCCTCATGCCATTTGTCATTTCCTCCCCGGCATACCAAACAGGCAACACGGCCAGTTCCCGTGCCATGCGCACCGCGGACGCGGGAGGCGTATAGTTGGCCTTGAAGTTAGCCAGCGCGAGGTCGTTCTCGGGATTAAAAAGATGCATGAGAAAAAAAATAATCTTTCATTGCTCCCACTTCGTAGAATAGACGTGCAAGTGGATCATTGAATTGAAATTGGCAACTTTTTTGTAGAGGGGGTCACTTGTAGATTGACAAGATAAACAAAGTATGTCGATGGCCAGCCTAACTTAAAAGATCACGCAGACTGTAGAGTTCAGATTAAAACAAATCGGAATGAGTACCTGTATTTAAAAACAACAGAGTCAACTCGTTATTATTCTGCCTCCAAATCAAAAGCCAGTCGGGTTGAATATGGCATTCCCAACATCCGGAATATTTCCCTAAAAGTTTATGGGGTTTATATCGGATAGGGAGTTTTCCATTTTCAGCAAGAAGCGACATAACCTCTTTAAGCTTATCGAGTTCGAGCCCTCTCTTTTTGCACCTTATAACATCTTTTTCAAAGCGGTTAGTCGTTTGTATTTTATACATCGCTAAGATATTTTTCTAAAGAAATCATCCACGCTCTCGTACACGTTAATTTTCCCGTCCTTTGCTTCTTGCAGGGATTCGTCGAGACTAAAATTTTTCTCTTCTATTTCAAAAACCCCTAACGAGAGAATATAGTCAATCGTTTTTTTCGCCAAACTGTTTCGTTCATTGTATTTTAAAACTATCCGCTTCATACCCGTGTAATTTATAATGACCCGTTGCAAAGGTAACTGTTCATTTTTAATTATTCAATATACGCGAATAAAATAACTTGGTATCAGTTCTTATAGACGTAGGAATTTACCGGTGAGGTCGAAAATAGAACCGGAATCTTATCTCTTTTCCTTTAACAACTGCTCTAAAAGAGCAGTTTTTTCCTTTTCTAATTCAAGCATGCGTTCGTAGAGGGCGGTTTTTTCCTTGCTGAGTTCAAGGATTTGTTCGACAGGATTGATGGTATAAGTGCAATTCTCACTTGTAGACGCAATGTTACCCACACTTCCATTCTCAAAGGTGTTGTTTTCAATGATATAGGTCACCGGATCTTCTTCTAGTTCTTTGATAAATTCCGGTGCCACGTTCAATGCTTGGGCAAATTTATCGATCATCCCACCTTCCAACACTTTCTTTTGTTCACAATTGGAAACCCGCGCCTGGGTAATCCCCACCATATCAGCAAGGACTTCTTGCTTGATCCCCAAGGTATGGCGGATGCGCTTAATGGCATGCCCGTGATGTGTATTTTTTGATGTCCACTCTTTTGTTTCCATTTTTCCTAAGTTTGTTTTCCGTGTTGTTAAGCAAAAGTAATGATTTTTTGGGATATACCTATTAATTATATCAGGTAAATAGCATAACTATACTTCGATCAGTGCCTACCGGTACTCTTTTATCTCGATCTCGCCGTTAAGGGCCAGCAGCGCGTTCTCGGCCAGCGCACCCATCTCGTCCTGCCCCGGGTAGAGGTGCACCGGTGCGATACGATAGACCCGCTCGATAATCAGGTTACAAAACCACTTGCTGTTGGCTATCCCCCCCGTGATCAGGATCGCGTCGACATCGCCCTTGAGGACGGTCGACATCGCCCCGATTTCTTTCGCCACCTGGTAGGCCATTGCCTCGAGTACCTCCTTGCTTTTTTCATCGCCCTCCTTCGCTTCCCGTTCCGCGATATAAGCGTCGTTCGTGCCGAGGTAAGCCATCATGCCCCCTTTTCCCACGATCATCTCGGCCATCTCCTCGTGGCTATATTTCCCGCTGAAGGCTATCTTCAGGAGAGTTCCGGCGGGTAGCGATCCCGAGCGCTCCGGTGAAAAGGGGCCATCGCCATCCAACCCCTGGTTCACGTCTACTACCCTCCCTTTATGGTGGGCACCTACCGTGATTCCCCCGCCAAGATGCACCACGATCAAGTTCATCTCCTCGTATTTTTTCATGATTGATTTGGCGTGCGAACGGGCGATCGCTTTCTGGTTCAACGCGTGAAAAATAGACACCTTCTCGAACAAGGGATGTCCCGTGTAGCGGGCCAGCGGCTGCAGCTCGTCCACCACTACCGGGTCGGCGATAAAAGCCTCTGCCGATGGAAGTAGCTTAGCGATATCCGACGCGATCAACCCGCCCAGGTTACTGGCGTGCTCGCCGCTCCGGCACTCCATCAGGTCTTTTCTCATCGCCTCGTTCACGCGAAACACTCCCGCCTCAATCGGTTTCACCAATCCTCCCCGGCCAATCACCGCGTCAATGGTTTCGAAGGGAATATCCGCGTTCTTCAACTCCTCGTAAATCATATCCCTGCGGTATTCAAACTGATCAGTAACGCGTTTGAAGGCGCGCAGTGCTTCATGCGGATGTTTGATGGACTTCAGGAATATTACTTTCTCTTGTTGGTAGATAGCGATCTTGGTGGATGTTGACCCCGGGTTAATCACTAAAATACGGGTAGTTGTAGCCATGGTTTCAATATTATTCGTTTTGTTATTTTCTTATCCGATGCACGCGGCCAACGCGATGGAGAGAAACTTGCTTCGTTCATCATCCGAGCGAGACGTGAGCACGATGGGCACCGAAGCTCCCAGTACCACGGCGGCCGAGACGGCCCCACCCAAAAAATTGAGCGCTTTATAAAACATGTTCCCGGCTTCGATATCGGGCACCAGGATCATGTCGCAATCACCTGCGACCTCACTTTCAATCCCCTTGTGATGAGCCGCTTCCCGATTCACCGCGATGTCAATCGCGAAAGGACCATCCACGATGCATCCCGTCAACATGCCATTCCTGTTCATCTCTTTCAGCCGGGCAGCATGCACAGTAGCCTCCATCCTGGGATTCACGGTCTCCACCGCGGCGGCCACAGCCACCTTGGGGTTTTCAACACCTATCCCGTGGCACGCGTTCGCCGCGTTCTGTATAATTTGTACCTTCGCCTCCAGATCGGGAGCGATATTCATCGCGACGTCGGTCACGCCAAGCACCTTATGGTAGTAAGGAGACTGAAAAAATGCCACGTGGCTCAATAATCGGCCGGTACGCAGCCCCGCTTCCTTATTCAGCACCGCCTTCAGAAGATCGGCAGTAGGCACGAATCCTTTCATGACAAGATCTGCCTCGCCGCTTTTAACTTTTGCCACGGCCAACCGGGCGGAAGCAGCCCCACCCTCGCGGTTGTCGACAAGTTCGATGCCGTTCAAGTCAAAACCAATCGACGTGGCTACCTGTTCAATCTTTGCTTTATCCCCGATTAGCAGCGGTATGATTACCCTTTCGTTAACGGCATCCCGCACTGCTTTCAGCACGTGCTCGTTCCCGGCGGCGGCAACCGCCATCGTCCGCACGGGTTTTTCTTTGGCTTTCCGGATCAATGCATTCAAGTCGCGAATCATACACCTGCTGTTTTGCACTATTTTTCTTACAAATAAACAAAAAACCAGGGATTTTCACCTACAATCCACGCTATTTTTTGACAAAAAGTTAGATAGAAGCGAAATAAAGTTATCCATGCTCGTGTATTTTTAATTCCCCTTGTTTACGCACAAGGGAGGTATTAAAGCACAGGAAGATTACGATTAAAATGACACTTTAAAATTCACGCCCCCCGTGGTTATTCGTATAGCTTCATCTCCCATTCCCGAAAGCGGGATTTTCAGGTATGGTTCTACATGGAACGAGACGCCCTTGGTAATTTTTTGTTCCATACCGACAGTAAGGTTCAAACGGCCGAACGGGTGAAAATTATGAAAGGGTGCAGCAGACTCCCTCGAAGTAGTCTCCCTCGTAACCACCTCATACTCCACGAACTCTTCTCCCCCGCTTTCTCTAACACGCTCAACCACCTCCTGCCAGCGTTCGGTGTTTTGGTATTTTTCGCTCAAGTAGGCGAGTGAAGAAACACCCCCCGTTATATAGTAGTTCCGGTTGGGATGATTGATAAACTTCCAGCCTATATTCAGGGGAATGTCAATGCTCACCAGATCCCCCGAAAGGGCATTATCGATACCCATGAATTCCCGGTTAGGGCGGCTACTCGAAAATTGCTGATGTTCCGCGAGGAGGCCGGTCGACACGAAGAGCATACGTGTTAACCTGATATCCGCGGTAATACCACCCGAGAAAGCAAACGCCGCGTTTGAAGTGGCAGAGTTGACCGCGGGAGATATATTTAGTCCGATTCTTATCCTATCGTCCGAAGCGGTTACCCTTCCCCCTGGCGCGATTTGCCAGCTTTCATTCCCTCGCTCTTTTCTCTCACTTCCTTCTCTTAGCACTTCTCCTTCAGTTTCATCAGCTTTTATCTCTTCTGTTCTTTTTCCAGCCGGCTGTTCATCGTTTCTCTGATCAATCGGGCCCATCAATTGATCATTATCTCTCTTTTCCGGGGAATCCGCGGCATCGATTAGAGCAACCTCTCCTGTAGCTTGAACCAAATCAACATCTTTACTTGGGCTCCTCTTACCCGCGAGATCTTTCCCCGGGGCTTCCGGATCAACCAAAGGAAGATCCGAGCGAGCTGCACCGGGGGATGTGCGGGATTCGGTGACGACGGAAGAAACAGTCGCCTCCCGGTGCGGCTGAAGTGTCTCCCCATCCGGTTGAAGTGCATGGAATGTTATCAGTAAAGCCAACAAACAGGCAGCTGCCCCTACCCCGTATTTTAGGTAAACCCTTCGTCTTTTTCTTTTCCGATATTCAACAAAGTTCTCCCAAGCCCCTTCGGTGTATGGTTGGCTACCGTTATCCAAGAAGTCGCGGACTTTTTGGACAATCAAATTATCTTTCTCTACATTATCCATACCTTATATCAAAATAGATGGAGAACATTTCACGCAGCCTCTTTTTTGCCCGGGCAAGATAAACTCGCGACGAACTTGCAGTGACATTTAACTTGTTCGCGATCTCCTCGTGGCTGAATCCTTCGGTTTCATACAAAAGAAAGACCGTTCTTTCATTCATGGGAAGATGATGTATTACCTTCATCATCTCGCTCGCGGTTAAATCACTAATTGCGTTGCCCTTATCATCGGGAACTTGAAGTGAATCAGGAATTTTCAAGAACTCTTCTTTTTTCTCTTTCCGGACTTGGTCGATGGCCGTGTTCACGATAATGGCACGGAGCCAGCTTCGAAAAGATTTGGAAGGATCGTATTGCGAGATATTTGAAAAGATCTTGATGAACCCGTCATGCACCACCTCCAGCGCGTCTTCTCTATCGATACAGTAAGCCAGCGCGATGCTCAAAGCGTACCCGAAAAATTGCTTGTACAGCAGCTCTTCTGATTTACTATCCTTGTGACAACATTTTCGAATAATTTCGAGCAACGCACCTCTATCTTCCACAATATAAACCAACTTTTCAAAAACAATCCAAATTTCGTTCCCGAAAAAGGCCCGATCGGGATTCACTTAATAGATGCAGGGTTCAGTTGCTTGTAACGGGTATATCTGCATTACTCGTGTCGGGGCGCTTGGAAGCGTTGGAAACAATAAAGATAGCATCCTGCAAATTGGGGTCGCCTTGTCTTGGTTTAACGAAAATTTCCTCGAGATCAATCACGAGTACCCGATGTTCCGCTTCACCTGATTTATTACAGTTTTCCGCGGTTCGTTTCACGAAAAGCCGGGTTTGGGGAGGGGAGGATTCCATTACTACACCATCCCAGATAATCTCGAAGTTATTAGCGGAGCATCCGGCTGGAAAAGAGACCTCGATATGCATCTCCTTATCAACTCGTTGCACGTCAACGATCTCGAAGGGATCGGAATATTCCGGTGACCTGTTTTTTTGGACCTCCAAGTAGTAGTTGCTGTTTTTTAGAAAAGTGTAATT
>ERZ1032852.119-NODE-119-length-22588-cov-8.095904_pt1 | contig 22588 bp, 16 predicted proteins | sample MGYA00516689_ERZ1032852 | MGnify/ENA primary metagenome ERZ1032852 (study PRJEB33719, sample SAMN04262499) | wastewater metagenome | biome: rural village; feature: composting latrine chamber; material: composting feces with ash | place: El Salvador | collected...
ATTGCTATTAAGAATGCCATAACTTTTTCCGTTTTATGAGTAAATACCAATCTTATGAAACTCCAACGTTGTGTGGTTATAAGGGTAACTACAATCCTCGAACATAACCCAATAACCCTGCTTGTCTAAAAATATCTGACCTATCGAGCTTATAAAGTCTTTTTGCTCGCCTGCCAATCTATTGTATATTACCTTAGTCAAGTTTTTATAAGGTTGATGTTGTTCGTCTATGATACGGAAAGAATATATATTCTTATCTCTTCCAGTAATCGTCAGTGTGGTTATTAAACCTTCAATCGTTCCGACTCTCTTGTACGTATCACCCTTGCACACCAAAGACTCGCCATTATCAAACAATCGTCTTGCAAGAAATGTTGTTGTATTGTTACAAATAATCTCCGACATAATTATTCCTCCTCTGTATTATTATTGTTGTTATTCAGTTCCTTGTAATACTGCTGAATCTCCTCATCAGTCATACCCTTTTCTCGCATTACACGATAGTTGGCAGAACCACGTCTGAAATAAACCTGACTGCCATAGACTGAGCGTAGATTGTAATACGCACTTCTTACTAGTTCTTTGGTTAATACCTTGCCAGTGGACGAATAAACGCCCATCTGCTGCAACATCATAGCTGCATCGGCAAAGTTAGGTGTAGTCAATTCCGTGAAGTCATTGGTACACTTCTTAACCACATTCCATATAGCTTTGTTGCAAGGTTTCTCAGCAGCCTCTTTCTTTCGCTTTTCCGATGCTGCCTTCTGTGCATTTGATAAGTCACATTTTCTAGGTCTGCCCAACTTCTTAACGACCTTACCAGACTTTGAGATAAATTCTCCGTCTTCTGCCAATTTCTGTTTGCGAACTTCCAATGCGCTCTGTGTTCGCTCCTGTATGAGTTCACGTTCCATCTGTGCCGAGAATGAGAAAGCGAACAGTAGCATTTCGTCAATCGCTTTCAGATGACTGCAATCAAGGTCAATGCCCATCTGCACAATTACCAAGCGCACGCCACGTGGTTTAAGCTCGTCATTAACAAACTTGTTGATGTCGCTCATGGAACGACCGATACGGCTGACCTCTGACACAATAAGTATATCACCCTTATCAAGCATCGGTAACACTACCTTACCAAGGTTTCTATCCTTATAAGATACCTTACCCGATACTCCTTCCTCCTTCACTTCGTGAGTAGCTTTCAGATTGTGACAATTCAACCATTCGTTGATTGTTCTTTCCTGCTGCTCCAATGTCTGCTTCTCAGTAGAGACACGACTGTATATTATTACTTTCTGCTTTGGCTCATCATCATCGGTCATGTTTGCCTTTGCGTTGCAGCTTTTGTCTGAACGGCAAAGGTAGTGACCTTCTGCCATCATGCAATAAGGGCAATCCTTACAGCCGATGTTCACGATGTCGTATGTTACAGATACGCCACCAGTATTGCTAATTTCTATTGTCTTCATTTCTCCTATCTCCTATCCTATCTTTGTTAGCAAAACTTCTCCCAGCCTGCTACTTCCCACGCGGAACAACTCGCTGTTGCACCACTCCTCTCCCAAGATGGTTTTCACGAGGGTGTAGTAACTCACCGCGTCTTCGGGAGTAGATACGCCTCCCGACACCTTGATGCCTACCTTCCTGCCCGTCTTCTCGTGGTAGGAGCGAATTGCTTGGCACATTACGTACACCGCCTCCGCGCTTGCTCCCGGGTATCCTTTCCCGGTAGATGTTTTCAGGAAATCGGCGCCTGAATAAAGGCTTAGGATTGCCGCGTTGTGGATGTCTACCGGATTTTGCAGTGCTCCCGTCTCCAGGATTACCTTGAGCGTGGCACCTCGGCATACATCTTTTATCTCGGAGATCTCTTCGCATAGCTCTTGATATTCTTTATCCAAGAACAAACTCACGTTCATGACGATGTCTATTTCATCCGCGCCATCAGCGATTGCCAACGCGGTTTCAGCCACCTTTACCTCCATGAAGGTTTGCGAAGCAGGAAATCCTGCAGAGACAGCGGCAATTTTCACGTCGGCTGTCAAAGCCTCTTTCACCGTACGCACGAAATTAGGGTAAACACAGATGGCCGCCACGTTATTTATCTCGGGATGCATGCCATCGAACGCGTTCACTTTTTCCGTGAATTTCCACACGCTTTCTCTCGTGTCCGTCGTGTTTAACGTGGTCATATCAATGCAGCTATAAATATTTTTATAACTCCCCGGCGTGTTGTTTTCCTCGAATAACTCTGCGATGATCTCTGCCGTTTTTTCGGTAACTTCGTCGCTTGTCAGCAAGAACGGATGGTCCTTTAATGCCTTTAGGTATTTATCTTTCTCCATTTATTTTTCATTGTTTACGTTTGGCTTGCATCGCGTTAGATGGCGCCTTGCGATTTCACTTCAGTTTCTTATTCAAGTTTTGCTTGTGACGTATTTATAGCTAAATATCTCGACTTCCACTATTTAGTGACCCGTTGCCGATTTATAGGCTATCTGATAAATAACTCGCTTCGTTCACTAAAGTTAGACTTTTCCTCGCTATGGCCTAGCTCAAGCAAGCTTGGCTCTGCTCAGTTAGCTTAACGGAAAAGTTCAAACAGCTTATCAGATCACGCCTATTTCATCGGACGGGTGCCCACGAAATAGTAATAGGTCTTATATTTAGCTGTAAAATCACTTGCGAAAGTTTAATTTTTTATTTTCTTTATGCCTGATGGCGTCTCTTTTTGTTTTCTTCCGGATGTTTTCTTCAAGGGCAGCTTCAAGGTCTATTCCTGTTTGGTTGGCTAAACAGAGAAGCACCCACAGCACGTCGGCCATCTCGTCAGGGAGGTTCTTTGCCTCGTCTGATTTTTTGAAGGATTGATCCCCGTAGGTTCGAGCCATGATCCGGGCAAGCTCCCCGACCTCTTCGGTGAGAATGGCCATGTTGGTCAACTCGCTAAAATACCGTACACCATAGGTCGTAATCCATTGATCAACCGTTTGTTGTGCTTCTTTTATTGTCATTGTTTTATGGTCTTAGGCGCTACTATTTTCTTGTTACCTAACCTTTTGAAAATCCGGGTTGCTCTCACTCCCTGTTTTTGGAATCGATCCAAATGGTCACGGGCCCATCGTTGATCAATTGCACCTGCATATCGGCACCGAATTTACCGGTTTTAACCTCCTTGCCTAACATATTCGAGAGGGTAGTGCAGAACTGCTCGTATAGCGGGATGGATATTTCCGGCTTGGCCGCCCGTATATAGGAAGGGCGGTTACCCTTTTTGGTGCTGGCGTGCAGCGTGAATTGAGAGACCACCATGATATCTCCCCCGGTTTCCAATACCGATCGGTTCATAACCCCGTTTTGATCGTCAAATATACGCAGATTTACCGTTTTTTTGCATAAGAAAGCGATGTCTTCTTCGCTATCGCTCTCTTCAATTCCCAGTAAAAGCAGTAATCCATGCTTAATCGCACTCTGCTCCATGCCATTGATGCCTACCGACGCTTCTTTAACACGTTGAATCAATAACCGCATTTTTGTTTTTCACCTTAGTCGTTTAATCCTTATTTTATTTTATGCTTGTTTGTCGCCTTCTCTCCATTTCAAGATAATATCGCCTTTGCTGCTACCGATCACTTCTTTTATCTCCTCTTCACTTGCTTCCTTTATTCGTTTGATGCTTTTGAAATGGGCGAGCAATTTTTTCTTGGTAACCGGGCCAATTCCTTCGAGGGTGTCCAGCTCGGATGCAATTTGTGCTTTGCTCCTTTTTTTTCGATGAAACGTGAGTCCGAAGCGATGGGCTTCGTCTCGTAACTGTTGGATTAATTTTAACGTTTCGGAATTTTTATCGATGTAGAGTGGAACCGGGTCATCCGGGTAATAAATCTCTTCCAAGCGCTTCGCGATCCCGATAACCGCGATTTTCCCGTGTAATCCAATTTTCTGAAGCGATTCTACAGCAGCGTGTAATTGTCCCTTACCGCCGTCGATAACAATGAGTTGGGGTAGGGGAGAGCCCTCGTTAAGCAGCCGTGAGTAGCGTCTTTCGACCACCTCTCGCATTGAGGCGTAATCATCGGGCCCCACGACGCTCTTAATATTGTAGTGGCGGTACTCTTTTTTTGCTGGCCTCGCTTTTTTGAAGACAACGCATGCTGCCACCGGATTCGTACCTTGGATATTCGAATTATCAAAACATTCAATGTGCCAAGGAAGTTCTTTCAATCGCAGGTCCTTTTGTGCCGACTTTAATATCCTTGTCGTTCGTTGCTCAGGATTGAGCATCTCTGCTTTTTTTAACTTATCCACTTTGTACTGCTTCACGTTCATCTCCGATAACGCGAGCAGCTTCTTTTTTTCTCCTCGTCTCGGAATCGTGAACGTCACGTCCGCTATTTTTAGATCAGGAATAAAGGGAACTATGATCTCTTTCATCTTGCTGCCAAAGCGCTGCCGCATCTCCACGATGCCGAGCCCAAGAAGTTCTTCTCGGGTTTCGTCGAGCCTTTTCCTGTATTCGAACGTATATGCCTGTATTACAGCACCATTGACCACGTGTAGGTAGTTCACGAACGCGGAGGATTCGCTCTCTTCCAACGAAAATACATCCAAGTTGTAATGAATATTGCTTACCACCTGCGATTTCTCCCTGAAGTTTTGAATTAGAAGGAGCTTCTCTTTTAATTCATTGGCCTCTTCAAATCTTAACTCGTCCGCGAGGGCTTGCATCCTATCCATTACTTGTCCCTCGATGATTGCCACGTTACCCTTCAGGATTTCGATAATTTCTTCCACGTTTTTGTTGTATTGCTCCATCGTCTGCAATCCTTCGCATGGACCTTCGCACCGTTTGATGTGGTACTCGAGACACCGCTTGAATTTACCAGCGGCGATATTTTCTGGGGAAAGGTTTAGATTGCAGGTACGTATTTTGTATACCCTCCTCACGATATCCAGCAGAGCGTTTACTGCCGCGACGGATGTAAACGGGCCAAAATAACGGGAGCCATCCTTAACCACGTTGCGCGTTTTGTAGATTCTCGGGAAGTACTCGTTCTTCACCACGATATAAGGATAGCTCTTATCGTCTTTGAGCATCACGTTATACCGGGGTTGTAAATCCTTAATAAGGTTATTCTCGAGAAGGAACGTATCCTCTTCGGAGTTCACCACGATGTATTTTATCTTCCGGATATTTCGTACGAGTATTCTTGTCTTGGGGTGTTCATGGTATTTATTGAAGTAGGAAGAGACCCGTTTTTTCAGGTTTTTTGCTTTACCCACGTATATGACGGTCTCGTTCTCATCGTAAAACTGGTAACAGCCCGGTTGATGAGGGATAATGGCTAATGTATGTTTGATATCCTCCGTCATTCTATTCCCTTGTTGTTATATAGGGTAGCTAATCAAGGAGCATACTTCTACTTGCTTTGGGAAATGTTTTCTTCCTTGAAGTTCCTCCAGTTCGATCAAGAAATTAATGTAAATTTCTTTTACCCCTAATTTTCTCACGAGGTTATAGGCCGCAACCATGGTTCCGCCCGTCGCGAGGAGATCGTCGTGCAACAGAACCACGTCGGCCGGCGTGAGTGCATCCTCGTGAATTTGTATCGCATCTTCGCCATACTCTTTGATGTATCGCTCTTCGATAACGTTGTAAGGAAGTTTCCCCGGTTTTCGTATCGGGACGAAGCCCGCGCCCAATTTTATTGCCACTGCCGGCCCCATGAAGAAGCCTCGTGATTCTATGCCCACTACTTTAGTGATTCCTCTTTCCCTGTACTTCTCGAACAGGATTTGGGAGAGATCGTTGAGGTGTTCCGGTGATTGAAACAGCGTGGTAATGTCTTTAAATTGTATTCCCGGGATTGGGAAATCGGGGATGTTTCGGACTGCTTTTTTAAGTGATTCGATGCTCATTTAGTTTATCTCTTGTTTTGATTGTTCCACGTGGAACATTTGCTTTATCGGCCCAAAAGAATCAGTAAAACGGAGATGTCGTTCGGGGACACTCCGGGTATCCTGCTTGCTTGGGCGATGGTTTCGGGGTTCAGTTTCGTTAGTTTTTGCCGTGCCTCCGTGGACAGCGACTGTATTTCGTTATAATTGAACTTGTCTTTTATCCGAATATCTTCCAGCCTCGTGAGCTTATCTGCCATCAGGCGTTCACGCTGGATGTAGCCGCTGTATTTCATCTTGATGTTGGCCGATTCGATGATCTCTTCTTTCCGTTCGCCAATTGCGTCGAGGCGCGCCTTGAGGGGGGCGATCGCTTGGGCCATTGTCTCCAAGTCGATGCCCGGCCTTGTCAGGAGGTCTACCAGTTTTACGCCTTGTTTGAGAGGAGACGTCCCGAGGCGCTCTAGGAAAGGGTTTATGCGGTCTGCTTTAACGGAGAATCCGGAAACAAAGTCGATGATCGCGGTGGTCTTTTTCTCCTTTTCTTCCAAGAGTTGCACTCGCTCTGTCGTGGCGAGGCCCCATTCTCTCGACTTCTTGGTTAGCCGTTCGTCCGCGTTGTCTTGCCGGAGAAGGATGCGGTATTCCGCTCGAGAGGTAAACATACGATAGGGTTCATCGACGCCCTTGGTGATCAAGTCGTCGATCAATACCCCGATATACGCTTCGTCCCTGCGAAGGGTGAACGGAGAGCCGCCATGGCAGTTCACGTGGGCATTGATGCCCGCCAGTAACCCTTGTGCCGCCGCCTCTTCGTAACCGGTAGTCCCGTTGATTTGTCCGGCGAAAAATAGGTTTTTTACCCTTTTTGTTTCAAGGGTGGGGAGGAGCTGCGTGGGATCGAAAAAGTCGTACTCGATCGCGTAGCCCGGTCGGAATATATGCACGTTTCTGAACGCGGGTACCCGCTGTAGGGCCTTGAGCTGGGTCTGCAAAGGGAGTGAAGAGGAGAACCCGTTGAGATAATACTCGTGGGTGTTCACACCTTCCGGCTCCAGGAAAAGGAGGTGGCTGGTTTTCTCAGAAAAAGTGACGATCTTGGTCTCGATGCTGGGGCAATAGCGTGGACCGATGCTTTGAATCTGCCCGTTGTACAGGGGAGAATCGTGTAGCCCTTCTCGCAACGCATCGTGCACCTCTTCGCTGGTGTAAGCCATCCAGCAGCTGCGTTGGGGTAGGGTGCGCTGCACGCTCGGCAGGTAGGAGAATTTGTGGAAATCATCTTCGCCAACCTGTTCTTCCATCTGGGTGAAGTCGACTGTTCGTCCATCAATCCGCACCGGCGTGCCGGTCTTCATACGATCCGTTTTGAACCCTTTATCGCTAAGTTGCTCCGACATACCAAACGAAGCCGGTTCACCAATACGTCCCCCGCCAATCTGTACCTTACCCACGTGGATCAGGCCGTTTAGGAAGGTGCCATTGGTGAGAATTACCGCTTTTGCTGTGAACTCGACACCCATCTGGGTTTTCACCCCGGTCACCGTAGAGCCGTCAAAGGCCAGCTCGGTCACCATGTCTTGCCACATGTCCAAGTTGTCAGTATTCTCGATAATATCGCGCCATGTTTCAATGAACTTCACCCGGTCGCTTTGCACGCGGGGACTCCACATGGCTGGACCTTTTGAACGGTTCAGCATGCGGAACTGGATCGCGGTTTTATCGCTGACGATTCCTGATTGACCGCCCAGCGCATCAATTTCGCGCACGATTTGCCCTTTAGCGATTCCTCCCATGGCCGGGTTGCAACTCATTTGGGCTATTTTATTCATGTCCATCGTGATAAGCAATGTCCGTGAACCCAAGTTGGCAGCGGCCGTGGCGGCTTCACACCCGGCGTGCCCGGCACCCACCACGATTATGTCGTAATTGAAAGTCATTTGTTCTCCTTATTCGCTCTTTTGCAGGTACAAAGATAGTGAAAGCCGAGAGCAATGCCAATTGGTTGCTTGAACTATTCCGTTAAGCCAAATGAGCAGAGTCAAGCTTGCTTGAGGTCTGCCATGGCGAGGAATAGTCTAATTTATGAGCATTGCCGAGGCGCATCCTGTCTTATCTAAAGATAGTGAAAGCCGAGAGCAATGCCAAGGCGCATCCTATCTTATACAAAGATACTAAAAAAGAAAACCGCACGAATATTCGATATGTTAATTACAAGTAAGGCGGTTTAAACGTGGGATATAGCGAACGACTTGGAGCCAAGTCAACTGGATATATGGTATCGTACGCGTTACCCAGTGGTTACAGTTGTAAACCGTGGTTACGGCCGCGTGGGATAAGCCCTCCAAGCCGGAGATAGTGTTAATTTAGCTGGTTATCAGTATGTTGGTTTACATATGTTGACAGGATGCCATTCCTATTTAAGTCCAAAAAGCTTCAACGCGTCTTCTTCTGCTTTTCGCATCGCTTTTTTGTCTATTTCGGAATCATCGCTCATCCCGCATAGATGCAGGATCCCGTGGATGATTACCCGGTAGAGTTCTTCTTCAAAAGTGACGTGATACATTTGTGAATTTGATTGGACCGTATCAATGCTGATAAAAATATCGCCCGAAATAGTCCCCTCTTCTGAATAGTCAAACGTGATAATGTCCGTGTAATAATCGTGCTGCAGGTACTGGCGGTTAACCTCTAAAATTTTATCATCGGTACAAAACAGGTAAGAGATGTTGCCCGCGTTTTTCCCGTGGTTTTGGGCGACGGCTTTTATCCAATCTGATGTTTCCCGTTTTTTAATTTTCGGGAGCGTCACATTTTCTGCTTGAAAAGTAATTGCCATATTATTAACATTTATTGGCTCAGAGAATACATTATTTCTTACCCGAAAAAGAGGTAGGCAATGAAAATGGCTGCCAGTATGCTGCACAAATCAGCCAAAAGGGCTATAGGAACGGTATAGCGTGAATTTTTGATGCTCACCGCCCCGTAGTAAACAGCCACGATGTAGAAAGTAGTGTCGGTCGCCCCTTGCATCACGCTCGACAACCTTCCGGCAAACGAGTCCGCCCCGAACGCCTGCATGGTGTCAATCATCATCCCGCGGGCACCGCTGCCGCTCAGCGGCTTCATAAGCGCCGTGGGCATCCCGTCTACCCAGCGGGTATCGCTTCCGGTAAGTGCCACGAGGTCACGTAATCCCTCCATCAGGAAATCCATAGCCCCCGAGGCGCGGAAGACGCCAATCCCCACCAGTATCGCGATAAGGAACGGGATAATGGTTACCGCGGTTTTAAACCCCTCTTTCGCGCCGTCGATAAACGCGTCGAATATATTGATTTTTCGTCGCAGTGCTTTCGTGATAAATAGCACGATAATCCCGAAGAGGATGATGTTCGCAATCAGGCTGGAAAAAATATTGACTTGCTCTTGAGGCATCGATTGAAAGAGCAAGACCGTTCCGGCAATAAGCCCGATCATGGCAAGTAGGAACCCGAGTATCGCCCTGCTAAAGATATTAATGCCCTGTTTCAGGCATACGGCCACCATCCCCACCAGCGTGGAGGAGAAGGTGGCGATCATGATGGGGATAAAGACATCGGCAGGATTCGCGGCACCCAGTTGCGCCCGGTACACCATCACGGTAACCGGGATCAGGGTGAGTCCCGACGCGTTCAGTACCAAGAACATGATCATGGGATTCGAAGCTTGGTCTTTCTTCGGGTTTATTTCCTGCAATTCCTGCATCGCCTTTAGCCCGAATGGGGTGGCCGCGTTATCAAGGCCCAGCATATTGGCCGAGATATTCATCAAGATAGATCCTGAAGCAGGGTGATTCTTCGGGATATCCGGGAAAAGTTTGGAAAAAAGAGGGGCAACGGCACGAGAAAAGAGTTCGACCATGCCTCCCCGTTCGCCAATCTTCATCACTCCCAACCAGAGGGATAGGATCCCCGTCAGCCCCAATGATATTTCGAAGCCGGTACGTGCCGAGTCGTAGGTAGAGTTCATGATATCGGTGAACACGTTCATGTCCCCGAAGAAGATGAGCTTCACCAACGCCACCACGAAAGCGACCAAGAAAAAAGAGATCCAGATATAATTCAGTACCATGCTACAAGGGGGTCAATGAGGGTAAATTAGAGTCCTTACTATTATGTCAGGATTCACGGGTAATGCATCCACGTGAAAAACTGAAGGTACAAATGTAAAAAAATCACTTGGTTAATGCAAGATAAACAATACTGTCAAGAGAAAAAAGGGCAACGAAAAGAAAAAAGGAGGAAATTATCCGATAGGTAATCTTTTTTCTCTTCTTTCGATATCGAAATGTCATTTTTTTTTGCTTAAATTTGTGAACACGAGTTAAGAACGTGATCCGATGAAGTGGAAAGACTTTTTATATTTTCGGAGAGGTTCAAAAACCGCGGTTATCCTGTTGCTGATCCTGATCGTGTTGACCCTTATCCTGAATATCTTGTTGAGTTACCGCGACTCATCCGCGATTGTCGTGGTGCAAAACGACTCCATTGCTCACGCCTTCGATGAATTCTTGCGGGGGTTGAAGCGGATTGACTCCTCTTCTCCCGAAACAAGCAGCGAACCTCCTCGAGAAGCGCTAAAACGCCCAAGCAGCGATACAAGACCCGGCACCTTCGCGTATGATACCTCTGGCTACAATAGCGCTCGTCCCGACAACGTCCTTAATCCCGATGCCCCGCATCCTGATAACATCCCTCGCGCCGATCAATCTTCATCAGGCGCTCCACGTTATCCCTTTACGGAAAAATTAGCCGCGGGAGAAACCATTTCATTGAACTCGTCCGATACTGCGGAGTGGAAGAAGGTCCCGGGCATCGGCAGCGTGTATGCTTCCCGTATCGTGGAGTATCGTGATCGGCTGGGCGGTTTTATTCGAAAAGAGCAATTGATGGAGGTGTACCGGCTCGACAGCGAAATGTATGCCCGCGTGTCACCTTACGTAGAACCAGGAGGAAGTTGGCGCAAAGTAGCTGTCAACGATTTGGAATTTAAGGAATTATTGAGACATCCTTACCTGAGTTACAAGCAAGTGGCGGCTATCATGAACCTTCGCCGGAAGAAGGGAAATATCACTTCTCTTCAAGAGTTGGGCATGCTCGAAGAGTTTACGCCGGAAGATATCGCTCGTCTTGAACCTTACCTGGAATTTTGATAATTATTTCGTTACTGCCCTGTTCATCTGAAGAATATTATTACTTTTACAAAAGTATTAATGATCTATTGCTCTAAAGAAAGGATATTTTTTGAAAGAAATGGTCTAACTTTAGTGACGATTGTTTGTTTAAAAGAAATCACACGTGGGAAACGGCGTACCAAGACTTGAAAAAACTGCCCTGTTTCCGGGAATTCGTATCTAAACTTGTAATCGTATGAAACGAGCATCTGAATAATTAAACGCCAGAACATGATTAAAGCGAGTTCCATACACCGTAGTGTAAAAAATAAATTAATCGTATGAAACACCTATCACTTCGCTTCTTCCTCGCTCTATCCACGGCTACTCTCCTGTTATTAGCCGGGTGCAACACGAAAAGTAGCACAGAAATCGATCCGGAATTTGCCCGTTATATCTCGGCGTTCACGTACGGGAATGTCTCTACCGACGCGTTTATACAAGTGGAACTCGCGCAGGAGATCCCTGCCGTGGAGTTAAACGCGGAGGTGAAAGAGAAGCTGTTCACGTTCTCTCCTTCACTAAAAGGACAAACCTTCTGGGTGAACGGGAACACCCTTCGCTTTATGCCCGACGCGGGAGAATTGCAGCCGGGAAAGGAATATAAAATCACGTTCCACCTGGGGAAAGTGCTGGAAGTGGAAGAGAGGTTCAGGCAGTTCGATTTCTCTATCCGGGTAAACGAACAGAACTTCTCGGCCGATATCTTGCCGTTTTCACCGATGAGTAGCTCCGACCTCACCTGGAACACGGTGGAGGTACTGCTCAATATGTCCAATCCGGTTTCGTCGGACGATGCAACAAAGCTCTTCGATGTAAAGGGATCGTCCAGCGCGCGTCTCCGTGTAATGGCCGCGGGCACCACGTCGTTTCGCGTCCTGATCGACAGCTTGCGGCGGACGGATAAGCCCGAACAATATACCCTGACCATCGACGGGAAAGCCATCGGCTCGAAAAAGAAAGTTGAACACCCGGTCGATATCCCCGCGTTTTCAACGAGCCATTTTGAAGTGGTGGACACCCGGGTGGTACAGGTGGGCGACCCGCATATACGGGTGACTTTTAGTGACCCCGTTTCACAAAGACAAGACCTGCAAGGATTGATCGTGCCGTCCGGCGTGAATAATTTCACGTACCGGGTCGACAAGAACGTGCTCAAGCTCTACCCCGAAACCTTCCCGAGCGGGCAAATGGACCTGCAAATTCACGAGGGCATTCAAAATAACTCCGGCCTGAGCCTGGATAAGACCTACCATTTTCAGCTGCAAATCGAGGATGATAAGCCGGCGATAAAATTCGAGAAAAGTGGGAACATCCTTCCTGATGCCGAGCAACTCACGTTGCCCTTCAGCGCGGTGAATCTTTGGGCAGTGGACGTGCAGGTGATAAAAATATACCAGAACAACCTTCTTTATTACCTGCAATCCTCTTCGTTGAACAACAACCAATCGAGCGGCGAATTGCGCCGTTTCGGGCGGCTGGTACTGAAAAAGCGCGTCCGCCTGGACAGCGATAAAACGTTGAACCTCTCCAAGTGGAATCACTTTACCATCGATCTCTCGGAAATGATCGAGAAAGACCCCGGCGCGCTCTACACGGTGCAACTCTCCATGCAGCCCGATTACTCGCTCTATGCCTGCGACGGTACGCGACCACGGGTTCCCGATGAAGAGAGCATGAAACGTTTCTCCGACGAGGTGCTGTCGGAAGAAGACGAAGCCGTGTGGGACGAGGCCCTGCCTTATTACTACCAACAGATCGACTGGAGCCAGTATCGATGGGATGAACGCGACGACCCGTGCAAGCCGTCCTACTACATGGATCGTTCACGAACCGTGCAGACCATGGTCATGGCCTCCAACGTGGGCATTATCGCTAAAGGAGGACAAGGGACTACCCTAAGCGTGGCAGTAACCGATATCCTTTCTACCCAACCGCTTTCAGGAGCGGAGGTAACTGTCTATAACTACCAGATGCAGGTTATGGGGACAGGTAAGACCGATGGCAACGGGTTCGCGGAAATTGATTACGCGAGGGGGCGCCCGTTTGTCGTGACAGCCGCTAAGGGCGATGACATCGGCTACTTGGAAGTGCAGGACGAGGCGTCGTTATCGCTCAGCCGGTTCGATGTAAGCGGGAAAGAGATACAGAAAGGATTGAAAGGGTACGTCTATACCGAACGCGGCGTCTGGCGTCCCGGCGATACCTTGTTCGTTTCGTTTATCTTGGAAGATAAGGAAAGAAAATTGCCGGAAGGGCACCCCGTGACACTCGAAGTGTACACGCCCCGGGGTCAGTTTTACCAACGACAAGTAAAGACCGAAGGAGTAAACGGGTTCTATACTTTTAGTGTCGCCACCGATCCCACCGTGGAGACCGGCATGTGGCAGGGACAGGTAAAAGTGGGGGGAACCACGTTCCATAAATCGCTTCGGGTAGAGACCATTAAGCCTAACCGGTTGAGGGTACGTCTGGATACCGACTCCATCATCGACGCGTCGGGAGGGGTAATATCCGGCCGGCTCACGTCACAATGGCTGCATGGCGCGCCCGCGTCGAACCTGAAAGCAGAGGTAGATCTGACGCTCGTCGCGTCCGACAACCCGTTCAATGGCTATCCCGGTTATTCGTTCAATAACCCGGTCGTGAGATTCGAGACCAGCCAAACGAAAATATTCGAGGGAGTACTCGATGCTTCCGGTGCGGCGACGGTAAACGCCAAGGTGCCCGTGGCCGAGAATGCACCAGGAATGCTGCGGGGGAACATCCTTTCACGCGTGTATGAAAGTGGGGGAGACATGAGTTTTTACGGGCAAACGGTTTACTACTCTCCCTATAAAACCTACGTGGGAGTGAAATCCCCCGCGGTACGCGCGGGCGACTTCCTGGAAACCGACGCCCCCATCGTGTTCGACGTGGCGACGGTAGACGCGTACGGGAAACCGGTGGCCGGCAACGTGGAATTCAGCGTCTATAAACTCAACTGGAGCTGGTGGTGGAACAGTGCAGGGGAAGACCTGGGAGCCTACGTGAACAATACCGCCGCTAACGTGGTAGCCACCGGGGAAGCAACCCTCGCGAACGGCAAAGGGAAGATCAATTTCCAGGTGGATTATCCCGACTGGGGACGTTACCTGCTCCTGGTAAGAGACCAATCGGGCAAGCATGCCACGGGGACGGTCTTTTACGTGGATTGGCCCTCGTGGCGGGGACGCTCTGCCAAAACCGATCCGGAAGGGCTGACCATGTTGGCGTTTTCTACAGATAAACCCACGTATGAAGTGGGGGAGGAAGCCACGGTCATTATCCCGAAAAGCTCGGAAGGGCGTGTACTAATCAGTATCGAGAACGGATCGGGCATCCTGCATCGCGAATGGGTAAGTACCTCGGCGGAAGAAGATACAAAATACCCGATACAGGTCACCGAGAAGATGGCGCCCAACTTCTACGTGTTTGCCACGATGCTGCAGCCGCACGCGCAGACGGTGAACGACCTGCCTATCCGCATGTATGGCGTGGTGAACGTGGGCGTGCAAAACAAAAACAGCGTCCTCGAACCGGTAATCCGGATGCCGGACGCGCTTCAGCCCGAGAAAGAGTTCACGGTTTCGGTATCGGAAAAAACCAACAAACCGATGACCTACACGCTCGCGATCGTGGACGAAGGGTTGCTCGACCTCACCTCGTTTAAAACGCCGAACGCGTGGAACGAGTTTTACGCCCGTGAAGCCCTCGGCGTGCGCACGTGGGACCTGTTCGACCGCGTACTGGGAGCCAACAGCGGCATGATGGGACCGTTGCTGGGCATCGGCGGCGATGAAGCGCTGAACCCGTCACGCGACAACGTGAATCGCTTTAAACCCATCGTGAAGTTTATCGGGCCGTTCACCTTGAAAGGCGGCGAGACTAAAGCACATACCCTCCGGCTTCCCCAGTACGTGGGGTCGGTACGGGTGATGGTGGTGGCCGGGGGAGACGGTGCCTACGGCAATGCCGAGAAAACCGTGGCCGTGAAGAGCGACCTGATGACGCTCTCCACGCTCCCGCGGGTATTGGGGCCGGGCGAAGAGGTGTGGCTCCCGGTGAACGTTTTCGCGGAAAATAACACCCGGAACGTGCAGGTTTCTATCCAGACGAAAGGACTGCTTAAACCGACCGACGGGTCCACCAAAAGCATCTCGTTCGCCAAGCCGGGCGACGATATCTTGTTTTTTAAATTGAAAGCCGGGTCGGAAACCGGAACGGAACAAGTGGTGATAAAGTCCTCGGGCAACGGCATCTCGTTCACGGAAACCATCGACATCGCTATCCGGAACCCGAACACGCCGACCGTCCTCACGCGGGCGGGGCTGGTGAAACCAGGAGAGTCGGTGACGTTCGATATACAAACCGACGCCGTGAACCCGGAGGACTGGGCTACCCTCGAGCTCTCGCGCTTGCCGAGCGTGAACTTCAGCCGGAATATGAACTACCTGCTCGAGTACCCGCACGGCTGCACCGAACAGATTACTTCGCAGGCTTTCCCGATCCTCTATATCGAGGAATTCACCACGTTGAATGAAGAGGATAAGCGACGGATGACGGCGAAAGTAGACGAAGTTATACGGGTGCTCTCATCCCGGCAGTTGGGCGATGGCGGTTTCATGTTCTGGTACGGGAATAACTACTCGTCGGAGTGGGCGACCACCTACGCGGGGCATTTCTTGGTAGAGGCGAGGAACAGGGGATATGAAGTATCGGAGACCGTGTTGTCGCGATGGGTTCAGTTCCAGCGGAGGCTCGCGCAGAACTGGTTGCCCACGAATCCCTATCGCGGCTATTACGCCTTCTCGATGTCCGACTTGCAACAAGCATATCGCTTGTACACCTTGGCACTCAGCGGGAACACGGAACTTGGTGCCATGAACCGCATGCGCGAGCTGTCCGGCTTGTCGCTCCAGGCACGCTGGCGACTGGCCGCCGCGTACGCGATGGCGGGCAGGAAAGATGTCGCCCATTCGCTTGTCTTTAACGCGACGGACAGGGTGGAAGCGTATAGTTTCAATAACGACACGTACGGCAGTTCCGGGCGGGATCAAGCGATGATCTTGGAAACATACCTCTTGCTGGATAACGTGGAGAAAGCAATGGAACTGGCACCCTCGGTCGCCCAGTCGCTGTCTTCCGGCTATATCACTACCCAGGAGGCGTCGTTCGGGTTGGTCGCCATGGCCCAACTTGCCGACAAGGTAGGTTCGGGGAATATCGATATCGATTGGACGTTGAACGGCAACAACATGGAGCCGGTGAACACGCCGAAAGCGATACACCAAGTAGATATAAAGCCGGACACCCGCCTCACGGTAAACCTTACCAACAAGGGAGATTCCAAGCTGTACGCCCGGCTATCGGCACGGACCCTGCCGCCACCCGACGCGGACCTCGAGCCCGTGCAAGGCCGGTTCAGGCTGTCGGTGCGGTACGCCGACCTGAACGGCAACCCGCTAAGCGTGGAGTCGCTCCCGCAAGGGACGGAATTCACCGCGATCGTGACCGTCCAGAACAGCGTGGAACAAGCGTTTACCGATCTGGCATTGACACAGGTCTTCCCGTCCGGTTGGGAAATCTTCAACGAGCGGATGCTCGAGGAGGCCGCCTCCGCTTCGGACGTGGGGTATACATACCGGGATATCCGGGACGACCGGGTACTGACCTATTTCAATCTCGGCGCGGGACAAGCAAAAACATTCCGGGTACGTTTACAAGCGGCATACCGGGGCAGGTATTATCTTCCGCCCGTATCGTGCCAGGCGATGTATGCCCCGCAAGAGGAAGCCCGAAACAGGGGAACGTGGGTGTCGGTTATAGAATAAACAGGCCGTGTCATCGCAACTAAAGCATTCGACTGACGATATTTCGCGACCCATTCAAGCTCCTGTTCGCTAAAAGAGTAGAACTATTTCGTTAAGCAAGAGCAGAAACAAAGCCTGCTTTGATTATGCCGAGCGCAGAAATAGTCTAACTTTAGTGAACTCGCTACGCTCAAACAACTCCTCTTTTAACGCTCAGCACGAGCTATGGGTCCCCGCAAAATATCTAAAGGTCTCTGCTTTAGTTGCAAACATGTTGCATACATCATATGGGGTAGAAGCTTGAAATGATAAAAGGTGCTGCAAAGGAAATAGGGAAACGTGTGGCCTCAGTGGGGGGAGCATTGGTAAAATGGTTTCGAGACTTGAGCCGGCGAAAAAAGATCGTGCTGTCGGTGCTTGTTTTCCTGCTGGTCTGGTACCTGTTCTCCTTGCCTCGTGTCTTGTTTGATTCACCCTACAGCACGTTGGTTTCCGACCGGAACAACGAGCTGTTGGGGGCACGCATCGCGTCCGATGGGCAGTGGCGGTTCCCGCCGACCGATAGCGTACCGGGGAAATACGAGACGTGCCTTATCCAGTTCGAGGACAAGTATTTTCGCTATCACCCGGGCGTTAACCCGTTGTCGCTGGGCAGGGCCATGATCCAGAACGCGAGAGCGGGAAGGGTGGTGAGCGGCGGAAGCACCCTCACGATGCAAACCGTCCGGTTGATGCGCCAAAACAAGCGCACCTACTTCGAAAAGTTCATCGAGGTCATTCTTGCTACCCGGCTCGAATTGTCCTACTCGAAGGAGCAAATCATGGCCCTGTATGCCTCGCACGCGCCCATGGGGGGTAACGTGGTAGGCATCGATGCCGCGTCGTGGCGCTACTTCGGACACGATGCCGGCTCCCTCTCGTGGGGGGAGGCCGCCGTATTGGCGGTGTTGCCCAACTCGCCCGCGTTGATGCACTTCGGTCGTGACCGGGAAGGGTTGCTGCAGAAACGAAACCGCTTGTTGCAACAGTTGCTCGACAACGGTATCATCGATCGGACCGATCACGAGCTCGCGGTGTCGGAGCCGCTGCCTGCCCATCCGCATCCCCTGCCGCGCATCGCGCCTCATTTAGTGACACGGGCTTACCTGCAGAACCCGGGGAGTCATATCCGATCTACCGTGGACAAGCACCTCCAGCTACAGGCCGAAGAGGTGCTGAACCGCTGGAATGCCGAGTTCTCGCAAAACAGCATCTTCAACCTTGCCGCGCTGATTGTTGACCTGGAGACAAACGAGGTGCTCTCCTACAACGGCAACGTGGGGTTCGATGCCAATGCTTACGGCAGCCAGGTAGATATCATTCAATCGCCCCGGAGCACGGGCAGCATCCTGAAGCCGTTTCTCTACTGTGCGATGTTGCAAGAGGGGAGCCTGTTGCCCACCGAGTTGCTTCCCGATGTGCCCATCAACATAAACGGGTTCGCCCCAAAGAATTTTAGCCTTGGGTACGACGGTGCCGTGCATGCCGATGAGGCACTGGCACGCTCGCTGAACGTGCCGTCCGTGATCTCGCTGCGAAGATATGGGGTACCCAAGTTTCATGATCTCCTGAAAAAGGCGGGGCTGACCACGATCGACCGCCCCGCCGATCATTACGGGCTTTCCCTGATCCTCGGCGGCACCGAAGGCACGCTATGGGATATTGCCAACGCGTACGGCAATATGGCACGTACCGTGACGGATTACAACCGTGACCGGACCTATTACGAGAAAGAGAATTTCAAATGGGTACGTGATTACCTCCCCGCGGAACGGAGCCCGGCCGAACGGGAAGAACCAGCCGAGCGGAAGGAAGATGAGTCGCCGCTATTCAATGCCGGGGCAGCCTGGCTCACGTTAGAAGCCTTGACCAACGTGAACCGTCCCGAAGAATTGAACTGGCACTTTGTCCCGTCTCTCCGGAAAGTAGCCTGGAAGACGGGGACCAGTTACGGGTTCCGGGATGGCTGGGCGGTCGGTATTACCCCGAGATACCTGGTCGCCGTGTGGACGGGCAACGCGAGCGGCGAAGGACGCCCAGGGCTTACCGGCGCGCGTACCTCGGCACGGGTCATGTTCGACCTATTCAATATTTTGCCCCCGACCGGGTGGTTCGAGTCCCCTTACGGCGAATTGACCGAAGTGGCTATTTGTCGCCAGAGCGGGCAACGGGAGGGAATGCATTGTCCCGAAAGTTCCATCGACACCCGGTTGGTCCCGATAAAAGGAGTGCAGGGCACGGTATGCAGTCATCACAAGCGGATTCATGTTTCGGACGACGGGCAATACCGGGTATTCGAGCAATGTGCCGGGGATAGGGGAATTCGTACCGTGTCGTGGTTCCAATTACCCCCGTCGTGGGAGTGGTACTACAAGCAACGGCACCCGGGTTACCGCTCGCTTCCCCCTTTCTCGCCCGAGTGTGCTTCAGGCAACCTGCCCGACGCGATGATGCAGTTTATCTATCCCTACCCTGGAGCGATTCTCCGGATAACCAAGCAGTTGGACGGATCGAGAGGGAAAGCCATTTTTGAACTGGCGCATCGGGATCCCTCCGCGCGTGTTTTCTGGCATCTTGGCACGGACTACCTGGGAGAAACATCCCATATCCACCAAATGGAGCTTTCCCCCGATCTGGGCGAACACGTCCTTACCGTGGTCGACGAGCACGGTACCTCGCTGTCCATACAATTTGAAGTTCAATAGATGTATGGCATCACTCGAACAAGTTCGGTGCTGCCCACTTGGGTCTTTCCTATTCGTCAATTCTTGCTTCAATATCCATATTTTGATGAAGGATCCTGATGATTTCCACGAGCTCCTCCGTTTTCCTGTATCTATAGAATATTAGATGAGACTTTACTTTCGAGGATCTATAATTCTTGCGAATGTGAGAGCAGTTTTTTCCTAGTAAAGGATTCCTCGTGATATATTCGATTTCGTCAAAAATCAAGTTATAGTATCTATCCGCTTGTTCAACAGACCATACTTCAACCGTGTAGAGCCATATTTTCTCGATATCATCGAATGCTTTTTCACTTATCTCGAATTTCATCTTTTAGGTGTTTTTCATGAAGAGCGGAAAGTGCTTTTTCCTTATCAAAGTTTGGTATCATTCCTGATTTTTCGCCTACTTTTAATTCGTTTACAAGAACTTTAGCCCTATTTTCTTGCTGTTCAAATAAGCGCAGAGCTGTTCTCACGACTTCACTAGCCGATGCATATTTCCCGGACTTGACTTGTTCTGTAATAAAATTGTCAAAATATTCTCCGAGTAAAATTGAGGTATTTTTTGCCATAACCCTTTATTATAATTGTAACCTGATTAGTGAGTTGCCTTTGCTTCTGGCTTGCTTAAAAACTCACTCTCACAACACAAATATACCAATTTATGGTATAGTTGCAATAACTCCTGTTGTTTTTTTATTAAGCTATAGAAATAAATATTTTTCTTTAAGAGAGTTTTGCCGGAAGTCGATGAGTGCTGTACCTCGTTGTCCATACAATTTAGAGTTGAATATGATTGAGTGTTATCCCTTATAGGAGGGAATGTACTCCCATTTTCTTAAATCCTCTTCCTCGTTAATGAGGCGTGTTTTTCCATTCGCGAGGAGATATACTGGGTCGCAATTCTTGCGGATTCGGCGATACAGATGGTCGGTAATCAAAAAGCCTTTATTGGCTGTTTCCGCATGAATGATTTTTTCTATAATATCGTTGTGGACGGGACTAATGTGCGTAAAGGGCTCATCGAGCAGCACGAATCGCGTATCGGACTTTAAAATAACATACAATTCAACCAAGCGGTACATTCCGCCCGATAGATCTCCCAACCTCGCTTTTTCACGGCCCTGAAATTCTGGGAAAAGTTGAGCGAATAGGGTAAAATCGACACTGAAATCCCGAAAAACACGATTCAAAGTAAACCATTTTGGAATAAAATTATGTTGAGGTAGGTAACGCATTAGATTGGGCACCTGTAAACATCAAAAAAGTAATGTTCGTCAATACGCCCCGACTTCTCGCAAGCGAGGGTGCCGTATATACCCCGCATCAAGCAAGGTTTTCCACATCCATTCTGTCCCAGCAATCCCACGATGTTCCCGGTTTCGATTTTCAGGTACACGTCCGAAAGAATGAGTCTTTCCCCGAAGAGTAGTCGAACGCTGCTTATCTCTAATGTATGCTTCATGGATTATATAATTGATTGTAGGTTATAGGCCGCGATCATTACGCCGAAGAATAAGAGCAGGTCGAAGGTGAATGAGAATATCCAAAATACCTTTTTGGAAAGCCCGAAGTTATAAAAATAGAAGTATTGCTGTTTCCGGTACTCGTTTATAAGGTAAAATGAAGCCCCCATCGTAAATATTTTGAACCAGAACAGGGCCGGGTAGGCACCAATCCCGTTTTTCCACAATAAGAGCGCGCATGACAGGGTAATAAAAAGTGATACCTAGATGTAGTAACGGTAAAAGGTAAAGAGGAGTCCTATATTTCTAATCATTAGTGGGCACTTTAAAATAAAAAACGTTCTTTGAAATCATTGTATATCGCATAGTTAAGCATCTTTTTCGAGCGTGACGATTTGAATTGAAAACTTGTTTTTAGCTTTGCCCAAAAGCAAAAACAATGAATCAAGGCAAATATATCTTCGCTCAACTTACAGATTTTTTACCACGTCGAGTCTTTGATACTATTGTAGCAAAGTACGATGGTAGTAAGAAAGTAAGAACTTTTACATGTTGGAATCAGATGCTCTGCATGATTTTCGGTCAGCTCACTGCTCGTGACAGCATGCGTGACTTAATGCTTAGTCTGGAAGCTCATAGCAAAAAGTATTACCACCTTGGTTTGGGTAAAAATGTAACTCGCACCAATCTTGGTAAAGCTAATCGCAATAGGGATTACAGAATCTACGAAGAGTTTGCGTATGTTCTTATCGAGGAGGCGCGTCGCACTGTCTACAAAGATGACTTTGAGGTCAAAGTGGATGGTAATGTATATGCTTTTGATTCAACCACCATTGACCTCTGCCTGAGTGTCTTTTGGTGGGCAGAGTTCCGTAAGTATAAAGGTGGCATTAAGTTGCACACCCTTTATGACATCAAGACATCTATCCCTTCACTCGTTATTGTTACAAGTGCAAAAGTTCACGATGTGAACATGCTTGATGAGCTGACCTATGAAGCAGGTAGTTTCTACATAATGGACAAAGGCTATATAGACTTTGTCAGACTCTATAACTTGCACTGCAGCAAGGCTTATTTTGTCACAAGAGCAAAGGATAATATGCAATTCCGAAGAATTTATTCTAACGAAGTGGATAGAGCAACAGGAATAATATATGACCAAATAAGAAAATTGGTAACATGTAATTCTTTAAAGTCGTATCCGAAAAAGCTTCGCAGGATTAAATTTCATGATGCAGAAACTAATAGAGTATTCATTTTTATTACTAATAATGTTGAACTAACAGCACTGGAAATAGCCATGTTGTATAAAAAACGATGGCAGGTAGAATTGTTCTTTAAATGGATAAAACAACATCTAACCTGAATTATTCATACTCTAATCCTTTTGTCGTCTCAGGATGATTTTTTACCCGG